>Ga0209611_10003331_pt1 | contig 27932 bp, 8 predicted proteins | sample S1TSphgellanicum_3_FD_187693 | JGI IMG/M metagenome (GOLD analysis project Ga0209611, IMG submission 187693) | Host-associated microbial communities from peat moss isolated from Minnesota, USA - S1T2_Fc - Sphagnum magellanicum MG (SPAdes) (version 2) | ecosystem: Host-associated > Plants > Peat...
TCCCATCTTCACGCTCACCGAATCAAGCTTTAGTTCTAATACCAAATGACATGCCCTTTCCCACTTGCCACCTTGTGCTCCTCAAACCTCGACAAGCTCCTCTCACATAAATTCCTTTAACTCCTAATTATTTATGCACCCCACAACACACTTGGTTAGTCCCAAAGTCCCAACCACTTACAATGGACTCTGACTTTCTACGTAGACTCGCTAAACCCTACTATCAAAGCTAAATCTTAATCTAACTTGGAGTTCCCCCAAGCCCGACTCCCAAAATCAGACCACATGGCCATAAGCTCAATGAGACCACATGGTCATAAGTTGAATCAGCCCTAGGCTGATTTGACGGCCTTTTGGGACCAACTCCCAGAGTTGGCATAAAGAACTTAAGCCAAAACGACCCAAGTTGTCTAGGGGCCAACCCTCTCTGAGGGTTTGGGCCTTGAACCTTTAAAGGGATAACTTTTAATCAATCCAAACCCTTTAACAATCTCGCCCCCTTTTGAGGTGACCCAGGACAACGTTTAATCGTTCATTGAGGGTTTTAAGGAGATGGTGCCTTGCACCATAATCCCAAAGACAACCCCCAGTCGTCTTCTTTTGCCGGCAAAGCCTAAGCTCCACCCTAGCTCATTTGAACCCCAAGGTCTGAACGTCTTTCGACTCCTTGATGAGTCAAACCTTGCGGAACCATTTCTGACCTAACTCTCATATCACCTTAGTGCCGCATTAAGGTGGTCCCGATATGAGGCCCGATATGAGGCTTGCATCCGCTTAAGACATCTCTTAAGTGGAAGGGCATGTCACTTACCCTATACCAAATGGATACCCACCAAGTATCACACTTATTTTTTGAAAGGTACCTAATGCCCTAGCCCTCTAAGGTTACTATACACATAATAACTCTCTAATTCTTCAGGAGTATGCATAAGTGGCCTCCTCCTATGCCTCATGATTTACATATGTTTAGCTTGATTTCCATCTGTTTAGGTCATGATGACCAAGTTGTCTCATGTTTTACCATGGGTGGGGGACATTCCCAAAATGTAAGGTCACACTTGACTGCCTGTTGCCTCCTCTTAAGCTCCTTATTTTGGGAATGCTTGCACCCTAAGGCTTATCCTACACTTCTCTTGGGATTGTCTTTCGCCCATGCGCTTTACACATTGTAAAACCCAAGACAAAGGTTATCATGACCCTAAAGGTATGGAAAGCATGAAGGGCAGGACCCAGTGCAGGAGGGGAAGATTTGATCTCATCCTTGTTAAGAGTAGCAGGGACCTTCTTTATAAGAGTAAGTTCCCATTCTTAAAGAGGTGAGAGTAAGACCTATCTCACTCTTGAAGAGGAATAAGATCCTTCCCACTCTTAACCCCTAAACAGCATAGAAGAGTTCTTTTTTTGTTGGGCACTTTTGTCCTTTGACAATATTGAGCCCAACACCGCATAGTAGCAGGAAGGGGGCCTTGGTGGAGCAGATTCTGCCAGGTTTGTGGCCATCAAGGGTTAGTTCCCTGGCGTATTTAGCAGCTTCCCTGGCACTAACGTTTAAGCAAACTCCCCCAACAGCACGTTTCTTGTGATGGAAAATTCATTCTGTAGGGAGGGGCTGAATTGGCCCTTACTGCAGTTTACAAACTCTTTAAAAGCAGGCCGTGCTGCTGTTTTCATCCTCTCCCTGTAGATTGTATAGAGTGTAGGATTAGAGGTGGTGATTCAGCTTGTAGAATCAGGCAGCCAAGCACTTGGTACTCATACTTTAGTATGTTTAATGTCTTCTGAACTGACAAGTTGCTTTGGAAAATCCCAAATTTGATGATGCTATGCTAGCCTAGTAGTTTCTTTGGTTGCTAAATTGCTTTAGAAAATACTGATTAACCCCATACCCAAGAGAGACATACTCAACTGGCATACCACCTCAGAACCTCATTTCAGAACTCACAGTTGGCCACAGTTGGTATGCAGTTGTAACGAGGTTCTGAGGCATGCAAGTTTCAGCATGGCTACTTGGGTGTGGTAGTGTTGGGAATTCTCAATGGGAATCAATCAATTCAAGATAAAACCCAAATACAAAAAGGTGGCCAGGTTTTTGTTCAGCTGACTGCAGATGACAATAAACTTTTTTAATGGTACAATGGGGATATGGAAGCTTCAAGTGCTGCTTCATCCTTGTCCGTGATGCATGTACTATGGAACAGGCCTGGTTAAGACCACAAGTTCCCTTCCACCTAGGAAAAGACGAGAGCTCTGGAGGACAAGCCTTCATTTCCTTAGGTGGGAACAGGTTTTTCGGGGGGCCTGTTCCAGAGCAAAATTAGATTCCCCCCCCCCTCATTGATTCACACCTCAAGTGGGTTCTTGACATCGATTCACACTACAAGTAAATCTGACCGCACCAAAAGTGGAACCAGCAAATTGCTTGCCTCTCACTCAAGGAAAAGCCTGAAAATGTGGTTCAATAGAGCATCACAACCGGTCGGTCGTTACGTTCCCCAGACGTAAAGCACACCTGGATTTTTCCATTGTATTTCCTTACCTGCCCGAAGAAACCTGTTTTCAGCGAGCGGGATCTTCTGCGGTGGAAGGTACCTGGGTTCTTCTGACCACCGAAAGGTACCAGCCAGCCTGCCTCTATTTCTAAAAAGTGAAAAAATCCAAGCTCTGCTTTACGTAGGAAAAGGACCATCCATGATTTTCGACGTGTTCCCTCAGCCTACCGGCCTCGGGCACAGATCTCAAATAACGAAAGGGCCTTCTCCTATACAGACAGACTGGGGTTACTGGCATTTTGGTTGAGTTGTATGAAGGTTCTTTGCACTTTTAAATATCATATTTTAGTGTTAAATGCAGCTTTTTTTCGATCTAGCAAAAGTCGTCATTTTCTTTAGGAATTTTTTTTTTCCTAAGGCTTAAAAATATATATTTCCTTTTCTTTTTGTGTGCAAAATAATGAAAATTGGGCACAAGAAGAATCAATGGTTGAGGATTATGAATATAGATTACTATTTAAACAATTTTGTAACCAGCCGAAAGTTGTGGCATGAAAAACCAATTTCAACATGCCATTTTTGTAAGCACCTTTTGGGATGATTTGGGCATGAAGACATGACATGGCCAATAGAAATAATTGGCCTCATCAAGTGGTTCTGCTGGTGGAAAATTCAAAACTTAAGGTGTATTTTGTAGCTCTTCTCAATTAGTATGTTTAAACCAGTTTTAGCAAGTTACCCAATTTACAGTGTTAAACTATGGGTTCAGGTTCTTATGACCTAGACTCAAGCACATGTTTTATTTTATTTTTTGGAACTGGCACAAGAACCAAATCAGGGAACAATTTTTTTTGGGGGGTGGGTGTGGAACCATAATTAGATAAATAATTTTTTAAACATAGGTTCGAGCTCTTTAGGTAAACAAGTTGAACCTTTTTGAAAAGTTAGCAAGTAGGCTAAATTTTATATGTAAATATTCATTTTTGTTAGTTGTAAAACTCCATGAACATACAAACATATAAACCACAATTTTAATTCATTGGAAAACTGTCTACCTATACATTGTCTAGCATTGGGGAGTCTGTAGCAAGTATACATGGAATTGAACTCGATTCTTGAATTAGGACTCCAAATTCTTGAATTTGAAACATGTGCAAAAACTAAAATTAGAAAGTTTAAAAATTTGAGAAATCAAGCTCAAACTCACACTTAAAGAACCTTCAAGTTTTTTTTAATGTCAAAATTGGGACCAAATGTTCTTTTAAAAAGTAATACTAGTTTAAACACAAAAAGCTTTGGGATAAAAATTTGCACAATCTATTGCTAGTAGAAGACATTCAACTAAATCAACATAAAACAAACAAGAGAAGGATTTGATGCCTAATTCTCATAATTTGAAAACTTGTTTCAAAACTTCATAATGTGATAATTCCAAAAGGCATACTTGATTTGGGCATGTAAGCTCATTCCTCTATGCCCTGGTCCAAATCTTTTCAACTATGTATGGAACTTCAAATCCAAACGCATTTCCCTCATCCACACTATGCTTTGAATGCCCAAGGTTTTTTTTAAGGCTAAACAACTTACAACTCATGCTACATATACAACCCAAATGCAATTTTTAAAAAGTGCACAAGTAATGTGCAAAGACCCTGGCTATATGTAAATAGAATATTACCTCAAGATAACTAAGAAAACAAATTCAGACCACCAAATCCAGTAATCCGATTGGCATAGGGAAAAAAAATTCAAGCCCAGACATAACCATTGGAAATAATGGTTCCTTTGTCACCAAAAGAAGGGGGATAACCTAAACAAGTAATCCTTTTTCTGTTATTTGGATCATAGTATCAACTTCAACTCTGCAGCAGTGGCTGCATCAGGCTCATTATCTTAACAGTAACCACCAACTTCCTCTATTCTTCTTCTCAACTATGTTCAAACGATAACTAAGGACTTTAGGGGATTAGAACTCTCCTCCGATTCCTTTCAGAGAGCCCACTGGTGCTGTGGATGTTCACACATAAACATTCACTTCATGCACCCATGTCCCTTTCCACCAAAATCACTCAGCAAAGGAGCTGAAAAAAGAGATAGATTGGATCCCAGAAACTTAGTTCTTCACTTGGCACCCATAACAAACCTGAAACCCTTTTCTCTCCAAAGCTCCCACAATTCAACAAGTACTTTCCCAAACTCAGTCAAACTGGTAGGTTTTCTCAGGATCACCAATTGACACCCAAACCCATAAACACTTCACATGGCCCACTCTGAAATCCCTTGACACTATCATCGCCTCCCCTGACTTAGTCCCTACATCTAACATAGATTAATTTTCTATTTTCCTGAAGACTACAACACACCTAAAAGTGATAGCTTCATGCTAGAAGAAAAACACAAAATAGAAAGGCATTCTTCCTTTTCTGTCAAAAAATACACTCTAACACACATTTCTACTTTCTATCGTCTATTTTCAAAGGAAAACTTAGGTGCTTCTGATGACTTGAACTCCTTCATTTACCGTTCCTCCCACTTTCTCTCAGATCCATCACCTTCCCAACACCAACCAGTCTTATGCAACATGATCTGCATGGTTCATTCCAGAGCCACCCCAATGGCAGCAATAAACCCGCTCCATAACCAAAGCCAACTCAAAAACTCATCTCCATTGAATTGCAAATTTCAAACACCATAAACCTAAAAACAAACAAAATGCACCAAAACACAGAAACAAACAATGGACATCAGACTTTCAGCACCCTCAAAATTCATGATGAACAATTGTCCAGTATTTGGACATCTTGTGTCATCATGAATTAGGGTTGCTTCCCTCCTAGCTTTGTGTCACACCATTCTATCATTTTCTTTGGCCCTTCAAAATTCTCACAAACCTACCAAACCCAATTACACATTTAATTATTAGTTCACTCACAATAACTAAGAAAAAAAATCAGTCCGCCAAATCCACCAATTTCATTGGCCATAACATTTTTTCTTCACACGTACATACAAGCCTATTCAATACCATCTATATATTAGGACACTAGGTAATACTATAACTATATAGTATTAAGAATCAAACCAACAACTGCTAAATTCAATAGATGTGAAATTATAGGATACATGAGCTTCCCCCAAACCATATAGAAACATGGCAAGCCATGCCAAAGGTTTAGCAGATGAGAGATGAATGAGATGCTAGCAGATAGCAGATATGAGATGATTCATTAGTTCATGATGAAGAGGAAAGAGATTTTATTAGATACTTTCTTCAGAGATGATGGCATAAATGCATTCTTAGTTGTGCTTATCCATACCTGCTCTATTTATTCCAATCTCTTTATTCCAACAAGTTGTATAATACTTCAAAGGATTGTGTAGATTTGGAAACCACAATATGTTTACATGCAAACCCAATAATTAATAACTAATTTTGAGGATCTGGATTCTCCACCGTCCCCAAGCTCATTCAATTTGGATATGAGTTGATTTTGAAACCATATTTCAAATATTTGATGTCTCTTCAAATCTCAACTCTCAAAGTGAGAACGCATTTTCAAAGTCTTAAAGAATGTGTGAGAATGCATTTTTTGAAAGTCTTAAAGAATGTGTGAGAATGCATGTTGAAAGTCTCAAAGAATGGTTTTTGTCTTCACCAACTTTGGTTGCATTCTTGCAGAACCAGCTAAGAGTGATAGATTTATGGGGATGTTTGGATGGTACCTAGTCTCCAAATTAGTTCCTAAATTCACTATCCTCTTAAGACATAATATTTCTCTGAGTTCTAAGTTTTCCACACTATGAAATCAGATTTTATTGTCTTCTAGAGACTAGTTAATCATGGCATCTTCAAGCTCTGTTTTTGAATAAATGATGCTCAAGACAACATTGCAACTTTGCCGTCCTATGTGAAAGAAACATTTTTACAAAGGGTGCAGAGGATTTGCATAATACAAATATCTGACAAAAAAGTCTCTAACCTAAGCTGCTGGCTACATAATGGCAACAGTCTCCTTTGTCGAATCTTACATTTTTGTAAAACATTGAAACAAAAAGCATAAGAGCTTGTTGCTTGCTTTTCTTCTATTCAACTGCTGCAAAAAAATTATCAATCGACCAAGCTTGTTAGGTACATCAGAAAAGCTTTTACAAGTTTCATATCAAACTTGTACAGAAAATGGTGATGGACTTGGAACCACTACCTCAAAATCAAAAGACAAAATTTGTCAGCTGCAACAACAACAAACAAACAAACAAACATGTATTCAGGCCCCTGAAGGGAAATGTTTAGCCTACTTGAGTTTTTGCTCGAGCTTCATTGTAATGCCTCTATAATAATGCCGGTGTGGACCTAAGTCCCTTGTCTTCTTTTTCTTGTGTGTTGTCCCAGTTGCCTTACTGGCAGAATCTTTGAGCTCTATGGAACAGCGTTCTTGCAGCAACTTCAAGCTGGTATGACTCCCAATCTCAAACTTCTGTGCTCCCAAGCTCGCACTGCTGCAAGTCAAAGAAGATTTTCTTGATGATGATGTTTGCAGCAGCTTCACTCCTCCTCCTCCTCCTCCTCCTCCTACTCCTTTTGATGTAATCCTTTGGTTTGATGATGATGTGCTGCTGCGTCTTGCTGATGATTTTGTGTTTGTCTCTGATCCGCCGGAGCTTGACCATCTCAGCTTGCCATATACACTACCAAGCAGTCTACCCAAATCTCCAGATAATCTGTTTGTTTCAGCCACACTACTGGTGCTGCTGCTGGTGCAAATCAATGCAACCTTATCCTATCAATCCATCCATTGCCACATGCAAGAGAAAACCAACATGAGCAAAAAAAATGGCAAAGAAATCAATCCCAAAACAAACTACAAGAATCCCAAAATCTTGCAACAACAAGATTGCAAGAATGAAAGAATCTGAGCACAATTTCCCCACCACCACAGATTGCAAGAATGAAAGAACCTGAGCACAATTCTATGGAGAGTAGAATGATCAACTGCAGATCAGGATTGGGAACCTTGAGGAAAGGTTTTCTGTAGAATACCAGAGAGTGGGTATGGAAGAATGCAAATACCTCATCATCATCATCATCATCATCATCCTCTTGAAGCTGGTCTTTGATGGTCTCACTTCCATTGTTGTTGGTGTTGTTGGTGTTAACTGTGGCAAAAGATTTGCTGTCGGGCTGAAGAGGAGCTGCTGCAGCACTCTGGTCCTTGCCCTCCAAGCTTGGCGAGAGGAGGATTGACTCGGTGATGAGCTTACTAGAAGCTGCTGCGTCGTGACCTCCATTGCTGAAGAAAGGAGAAACTGGAACCTGGCAGAAGCTACCAGGATTTGCTGTTGAGTCCAGCGATTTGCTAACAAGATTAGAGGAGGCGATGGCTTTGGGTCGCCGATAGTCTGCGATGGGTATCTCGGGAGACGAGTTGTGGGAGGTGGTGGTCGTCAGGTTTGAAGAAGAAGGTTTCACTTCTTTGCTTGTTGTCGCCGCTGCTTTCTTCATCTTGAGGCCGTGCTTAGTGGGAGTGACGACTTTCTTGGGCGATGGACTCGTTGCTGTTGTCACTGTTAGCTTCGTTGAGCTTGTCCATGCGGGCCCGGGACTAGGATTGTTGTTGTTGTTGCGTGGTGAGCGTGAGCCTTTGGCTATGGCATGGCGTATCTGTCCTGTCCCTCTGCCCACATTCCCTGAAGGAAGCTTTGCGAGACTCCCCTTGCCTCCATCTAGAGCTTCATGTCCTCCAGTGGCGACTCCTCCAATTTCTGCAGGGAGCTTCTTCTGCTGTACAGTTGCATTTTGCACTGCGACGGCCTCCTGCTCAGCAACTCCCAATGCAGAGTATATGGTACGAACGCTCCCGACATGCTGAGCTCCTCCAGTGTCTTTGGGTATGGCAGCAATCCGCCGGCCGTGGTCTTGTCTTCCAGTTTTAGCTTCAACGTTTTGTTCATGAAGCTTGAGACGACTGCTGCTCCGTTCTGCTGCTGAACTCAAACTCTTTTGCACTGCGCTCTCGACATCCGGCTGAACTCCCACTGGAATAAACCAGGTACGGAAGCTGGCGGCGGAGCTTTGATCTCCGTTTGCTGCAGCAATTCCTCGAACTTCTTTCTCTATTGCGGCAATCCTCGAAGAAACAGTGATCCGAACTTCATGATTGGCCTCGAGCTCATCCGCCGCTGCAAAACCACCACCCTGAACATCCCCTCCCTTTTGGAGCTCATCCGCCGCTGCAGGCAGCTCTAGTGCGCAAACAGGAGGAGCCCCAACTTCTTCTTCTTCTTTTTCCTCTGCATTTGAAACCTTGGGCACAACCTGGAGCTCGATCTTCCCTGCCAGCAGCAGGGGCTCTGGAGAAACGGAATCCCGAAGTTGACCTAGTGTGTTGTGCTGCACAGTTCCATTCTCCTGCACTGGACTGGGATTCCATTTCTGAACCTGCTCTTTGACCTGCGTCATCGCCTAGTGGTCAAAGGAGCAGAAGAAGAAGAAGAGCGAAATACGAACGCGCTGGATGGTCAAGAGATCGCATGCATCGTGCAAACAGAAGCTGCTGTATAGATTCTATCGCCAAAGCACACAGCTCCTCAAGCCTGAAGAAGGAAAATTGTCATGTATTGATCTCAATCTATTGATCAGGTCGATACTCCCAACCACTGCTGCTGCTGTTGCTTGTCTCCTCGTGTGATTCTCATCCTCCGTTTCCAGGGCAGTGGAATTTGTACGCTGCAAAAGAGGAGCTGCTGCAGCTGGAGACTGGAGGCGTCGATGGAGTCCAGATGGGTAGAGCGTGGAGAAACGGGAATTCATTAAAGAAAGTTGGTGCGAGAAAGTGGAGGAGTTGAAGCTGCTGTGTACTAGTATTACTATCCTGGGGTAATAATATTAAAATCGCCATCGCTGGCAACGCACGGAGAAGAGCGAGAATCACGGACGAGAGAGAGAGAGAGAGAGAGAGAGAGAGAGAGGAGGAGGACGACGAGAGTGATGGAAGTTGGAAGCGGTGATTGCTAGCCAGGCTGCTGCAGCTCATTATTCAATGCCACTGCCTGCCTCAACATCCCAACCATGTACAACCATAAACATAAAGCTCATAATTGCCAATTTCTTCTTCTTCTTCTTCGCCATCCAAACACCACACACCGCCACCCATCTCGCCAATTTCTTTTCTTTGCCATCAAAGTACACAGATTTGTTATTAGCATATCCTAAACACACCCCCAAAGAACCCAAAATACACACACACACACACCAATTTCTTCTCTTCGATCAAAGCACCCCAAAACAAAATTTTAGCCTCTTTTTCATTAAAATACAGCATCGCCAATTTCTTTCCTCTTCGCCTTCAACATACAATTTTCTTCCTGGCAATCCAAAACACAAGAACAAAGAACCATCGCCAATTTCTTTCTTTTTTCGCCATTAAAACTAACAAATTTCTTCTTTGCAACTTCAAAATGTATAATTTCTTCGCCAGCAAAAACACAAACAGATAGAACCATGAAATAAAGAGAACCCACCCCCACCCCCCAAAAGGCAAAAAGCAGAGCCAAGCATTGGTTCTTCCCCTATGAGACTAAAAACAACCAAAACTACGAAGTTAGCGGAAAATTTTAAGGTGGTTATAAACGCAGCCATTGGGCTGTAGTGTCTTTGTGTTATGGTTTTTGGGTTTAATTTGGTTGGCGTTTTGGCGTTTTTTTGGTTGTTTTGGGCAAAAGGACAATAGACCAAAGGGGAGGCAATTAATCATTTGTGCATGAGAGCCTTGGATCCTATGGAACTAGGGCTCCTATTTTACTTTCCCCTAAGGCATCAAATACAATTCCTGGGATAGTAGGTGCAAACTGCAAACGTTTACAATCAACGAAATCATTTAGAGTTTGGGGGGGGGGAATGTGTGACACCTTTGTTTTGTTATCTTATTAACTTACATTGTATATTAGGGTTGTTGTTTGCCGGTAAATGTGCTAATCTTTATTGCAAAAGAATACCATAACAAATTGGCAATGGGAATGAAGGGACATATGGTGCGGGGGTAGGGGGGGCCTAATTGTAGCACCTCATGGTACCTCGCTTTTTGGATGAGACCATTGGAAAACTCATGGGTCCACTGCGACCTGGACCTATGTCTAGGTTTTTTGTGTGTGTGAATAAGCCCTAATTGGAAGGTGGGATGAGGAATTACCTTAATGGATGAATTGTTGTGCAGAGTGTGCCTGGTAGAAAGTGCCAAAAGTGGAGACGGTTGATGATCATGAGAATTTGAGGAAGCTACAATTTATTTATTTTCGCCTTTTTTTTGGTGTTTTGTCATTTACATGTTATGAACTTTGGTGTGTTGTCTTTGATGTTGTTTGATGAAGGTGCTTCAAAGTTGTTAGGAGGATGATGGTGCATCTGGTTGGAGTGGAGGATAAAAGTTTGATCACCAAGGAAGGTAAGCACTTTGATTCTTCTTTTTGTGAGAGCTGGTGATGATGTGCCAATTTTTGGGAAGAATGCCTGAGATTGGAAATTGGGTGTTTTGTTAACTAGTTCCATGATTTAAATTGCTCTTGAGTTAGGAAGCAGAATGCCAATCTATAGAAAGTCAATAAGGACATTTGATGGAAATGATGAAAAACTCTAAGGGATCATTGGGCTAATCTATTGCGGATTGTTCTCCTCAAGTTCAACATGCTTGAGTTGTTATTTGTTCGGGAGCTTTGAGCAATATTTCTTTAGTTGGGAGAACCTGGAAGAAATGAAGATTGTCAATTGTTCTGTCAAAACAATTGCTTATCAGTGCCATCTCCACCTTTAATTCAGCTTCATAAGTCAATTAGGGTTCAATTAGGAAACATGGGGGCAGGGTGTTTGTATTGTTTGAGTCTATTGTTGGAATGACCATAACCAAAAACCATGATAACCCACTTTGAAAGGAGGTTTGAGTGCACAATCCATCAAAGTCCATAGTTTTAATACTACTTGTATTTTGTTGGGTAGAATAAGTTCAGTTGATATATATAATGTAGCCTAGGGTCAGTTTCCACATTGACAAAACAAAAAACAAAAATTTTAAAAAATGAATTTGTTTTAAAATTTTGAAATTATACATTTTTCCATCATCTACTAATACTGTGATATGAGTAGTGAAAGTATTCAAAATGTAGCCTATGATAATTATGATGATTTTCAACATGTCAACTTCATATTTTCACAAAATTTCATTTCATTATTTTGAGGATTATTTAATGATGAAATTGACCTTAGGGTAAGGTATATATATTGATCATCAATTTCATCCAATCACTATGTGGATATATTTCCATTACATTTATGTTGATGGTTAGAATGGCTATAGATCTTTTTGGTGACACCAAAGTTTTCCACAACATGGGCAAACTATTATGCAAATTTTCCTACCTAAATTCCATCAAAATCCTTTAATTAAATTTGTGATCGAAACATGAAATTTTGCCTAGTGTTTGATTTTTTTTTAAGTATGGGTCCAAATGAGGTATAATGAACCAATGTGTTTATTTATGATTAAGGGGCTATTGTCCTTTTGAAGTTTTCTTAAGGTTTTCAAAAAAAATAAAATTATAGAAAGGAAATTTTGATGCTACTTGTTATTTATCAACATATTTACAATTGCCCCAATGTGGCACATGTTTTGTGCTAATCATTTTTGGATAAATATGAAAATTTAAAAATGCACAAATTTTGCTAGATTTTGTATTTCACTTTAAAACATAATCACAATTGCAAATCATCTCCAAACATGTTGACATTTTAAACATTAGTATCTTGTATTATAAGCTATATTTTTTTATATACATTATATATATTCCACCACATTTGCATGTCATAAAAAACTTATAAATTTCAAGTAGACCCTAAATTTTGGAATAAATTAAATTAAATTATTTTGAAGTCTTTAATTTTTTTAATAAAATGTGTTTAATACCCCCATTACTATTTTTTAATTAAAAATTTCGTATAATGATAATTAAGGGGCCTTTATGAAAGTTATGTCATTAAATGTCTTTTGTTCAAACCAAAATTTAAAATTGGAACATGATAAATTATTCAATTTAAACTTCATAACATTCATATTAATGATTAAACACAACTTGCCATGATTAACATGTCATTAAAATGGCACCACATAGACACATGTAAAAACAAATTGTAGAAAGTTAATCTTTTGACATAGATTTTGGTTCATTTGATCTCATTTCGACCCATTTGGTGTACATCCCCTTTATAGTAATATTCATCCTCTATGCCAATCCCACATATGTAAACATTGTCCCTTAACAAGGAAATTAATTTGTTCATACCATCTATCTTGTTGTCACCCTTCTAATAACTATTGGATTCAAACATAAGATCTTTTCATCCCAATTTAGAAGTTATTGACCTTCTTTCTTTACAACATCTACATGGCTACAATTTCAATATGGATACCTCTTCTAATTATCTTCCACACACACCATAAGTGAAAATTAACAATCTCAAAACATGTGCAATAATCAAAACACAAGCAAATTATAACCACTAACAAAGAACTATGATTGCCCCTATATGCCCAATTCCCATGCATCTTCAATTAAATCATGAACAATCCTTTGTTTGGCATCACATCCTAATCATGTTCCTAGTTTTTTTGTCAAGTAATTTACATAAAGTTTATAAAGCTTGCAAAGTGGAAGAAAAGGATATCCCTTCTACAATATATTTTTCCAAAACATTTAATCACATAAACCAAAGACAGTTATTTCATAAACACATAAATTTTTAAACATCTATCTTATGTCTTTATTTGTGCATTCTTTGTATCATCCTTTGCAATACTCCTCCACCACACATCTTGCATCACTAATGAAAATTGTTTCATTTATTTCCTTTAGACTCATGTGCACTTTCACCCAATTTAAAACCATGGAACACCATCACCTACACACAAGCAAAATGACAAAACAAATAAAAGGCCAAAATGTGTCTTTTCATGACTAAAACATATAAAGATTATGTCCTAGTTACATAATCATGTAATCATATGTTTTTAATCATATACCTTTAGTCATTGTTATGATGTCATTGTCACTACATGACTAATATTGTGACTACATTGTGATTACAAGATTACATCGAGGTTCTCATTGTGTTCGTGCATTTGTCATGATGTGACAGACACATCTAGATGTTAACAAAGCCCTACATCACATCAATATAAGGTTACCCTAGGTCAACATAAGGTTAGCTTAGGTCAAAGACCTTATTGGACACCCAAGCCAGGTTCATGGGCGACCAAAAAATGACAAATTTTGGTCATTGTAAACCTTCTGGTGATTAAAAAGTCTTTCAATTGCCATACAAAAAGTGACCAAAAGTTTTCAATTACTAACTATTGGATGATTAATATTATTAGGCGACCAAAAGTTTTCACTTGTCAATTATTTAACGATTGAAACCCTTTTTTGATCGGCAACAATTGTTATTTTCGGTCATAAGCATCCAAATTTTTGTGCCTTCAGTTGCCATGCATTGAACTCAATAAGAACTTTCCATAAACACATTACATGCCCCCTTTCCCAATTCACTCACTAGCAACCAAAAAAATTTGGTCACCATCCAACAATCCACATTTCTCAAATGGCAACTGAAACCAATTTTGGATTGCCATTTGTATAGCAACCACAAATTTTTTTATCACAAATAGTAGGGCGACCGAAACCATTTTTTGATCACAAAGGACTATTGTGTTTTATTGTTAACGACCAAGTTTTTGGTCACCTTTGGTTGCTACACATAGAGCTTAATGAAAGTTTTTTTAAAACATCTTACATGCCCCTTTTCCCAAAATAAATCGTTGGCAATTGAGAAATTTTTTGATCACCATCCAATGATCAAGATTTGTTAGATGATGATTGAAAATGGGTTTCAGTCACCATTTGAAAAATTTTGATCCTTGGATGGCAACTTAAATTTTTCGGTTGCCAACGATTAAATCTAAAAAAAAAACATGTATAATTTTTTGGAAGGCTCTCATCAAGCTTTATGCATGGTGATTGAAAATGACCAAAAAGTGGTTTTGGTCACCCTATTGATAGCAACCAAAAATGTGTGGTCACCATATAAATGGTGATCGAAAATGGGCTTCAGTTGCCATTTGAAAAGTCTGGATTGTTGGATGATGATAAAAAAATTTTAATCACCAATGACTATATTTGGAAAGGGGGCATGTAATATGTTTTTGGAAAGCTTTCATTGAATTCTATGCGTGATAACCAAAAGCAACTGAAAATTTTGTCATCAACTTTTGGTCACCATAGTTAACGAACAATTTTTTTTTCAATTGCGTAGTCTAACAACCAAAAATGGCAACCAAATTTTTGGCGCATTGCCCCAAAAAATCTGAACAATGACTGAAATTTTTTGGGCACTAACAAAAAAAATAAATCATTGGATGAATGACCATTATTGATCAAACAACTAAAATCTATTGGGCAACTCCCAAAATATTTTTTAGTTACCCAATTCAATTACACAAAATTTAATTTTGATCGCCAATTGTGTGGCGACCAAATTTGTTTTCAATTGCCACACATAATGGGGTAGCCCGGGTGTAATGAAAAAATCTCATGCATTAATCTTAAACAAATGTGACCAATGCATTAGGATGGACGTCGACATGACACCTAACACAAAATGGCAGTTTCACATTATTTTTGACAACCTTAGACTACATGTTAAGCTAATTAATGTTTAATTTAGCTAACCTAGGCTATCTAATATTTAACAAACTATGTTAGGCTACCTAGATACCTACTTAAGTTGCATAAATTACCTACCTAAGTAGGTAGCTAGGTTTTTGTACCTACCTACCTATTTCTTACCCTCCTACCTACCTGCCTAGGCTATGTTAGTTACTACTTATTTCCTATGTCCTTCCTACCAACATGGGGTTGGGTATGCTACTTACACACCTAGGTTGAATTATTTATAACCTACTTATTTTTAGCTTCATGCTTACTTATGTAAGCATATTTGAAAAAAAAATTAAACCTTCATATATTACAAGTTGACAAAACATCACATTTTATGAAGGTGTGATTCATTGGTTAAAGACTTGATTGTTCATCATGGACGTGAGTTCAAATCCTCACACTTGTAGCCTAGACTAAGTTGCCTACACACCTAGCAAGCGTAGGTTACCCAAGCTAAGTTAAATGGTTTAGGGGGGCCTAGGCTAGTTAATGTCCAAGGTTTAGCCTACCTAACTTTAGGTTAAGTGCCACCTAAACTATCTAGTCCTAGGCCTAGCCTACTTGACCTTAGGCAAGTTTATGTGTCACTTAAATTAACTAGCCCTAACCTAGGTGCTACTTATGTTACCTAGCCTTAGCTTTAGGCTACCTAACCTTAGGCAAGGCTAGACACATGGCATCTTGTGAACACATTCTCAATTGCCATGTGTCCACACAACATGGGTTGAAAATATATCTTATTCCATATTTAAACCATTTGATCTAATGGCCAAAATTGTTTGATCAATTTTTTTTTTGACATTCTTCACAATTGTAGTTGCAAAAGTCACTACTCATATCCATGTTTGTGACTACACAACTAGCTGTCCTATGTAACATGTCCTATTTAATTAGGTAGTTATGTAATCATGGGTATCCTAAATGATTATGAACCTAGTCATGCATGTAGTCATCAATTGGGGTTTTTGGCATTGTGAAACATGCAACAATTGCATCTAACATCAAAAAAAATCTTACTTCCCCCTTCTAGTTCTAGTTCCCATTGAAAAAAATAACAATCATTTCCACATCCTCCTACCTTTAGCCAAAACTAGATTTGATCAACACAAAACCCTAAGTACATTATCTCTAAACTCCATGGCACATTACCAATTTCTTTTCACATTGCCTCAAACTACACTAGTGCTACCAAAGACCCATAATAAAATTGATCACCTTCCAATGTATTGAGTAAGGACAAATCTTTTGAGAGGAGAGGTTTTAGCCTTTGAAAAATCAATTCATTTAGTCATAGAACTATGTATTTATGAAGAAAAACCATCTCATGAATGCCTTTTGGATTAAAGCAAATACTAATTTGACAAGCTAAAAGTCGAATAAAATATGGGGGAAAGTCTACTCCTAAAGGCCTCCTTTAATTTGAAGGTTTTAACCCAAGGGTAGAGGCCTTAAAATTAAGGGAGGCTCCCAACATAATTCGTTGTAAGGAGGAAATGAGGAAAAGTTTGCATCTACATGTTAGAAGGCTTCTTCTACTAACAAATGCATGTTTATGAGGGGAGGTGTTTTCATATACAAAGAAAAAACAACCTTGCAACCCTTTCCATGAGATAATTTGATTGATTGGTAACATATGTTTGGTCGCCAAGCCAACAAACATATTTTTTCATTTAAATAATTACTATACCCAATATCCATCACTAACATTCAACAAGTTTTGTTGAATTTTTTATTTTTTTTCAACAAAAAGGGCCCAACAATACCATTTTGAGAAAATTTATTTTTAAAATTTACAAAAACAAATGGACAAAATCCATTGCAAAAAGAAAAAGAAAAAACAAATTAGCTAGCAACTAAGCATCCACCTATGGCCTAGTGGCAAATTTACCTTCTAGTAATGGTTTGCAATAAATGCCAATGCACTTTGACATCATACTTATAACAAAGGATAAACCTTGTTCCCATGAAACATTAAATTTATAAAAATATTTCCCCTTAGCTATTGGGAACCATTCAATCTTAATGAAAGTGTCTTTCTAAAGAGTTCTAACATAGTCCATTAAGAAGGACGAAACAATATAGTAAGTTTGGCTTCGATGTGCCAATTTCCTTTCAAAAACATACTCATTTAGTTTGAGCCACATCACCCAAATAGTGATATCTCACAAACGGTTCTATATTAGGTGTGGATGCTTAAATTTCTTTGGAATTTTTCTACCAAACAAACATTGTTGCCTCAAAAGAAATTTTCCATGGCCAATGTTTACTAGATGGTTTATTGTGGAGCCTAATAATTTAATATCACATCCCAAGCGTTTTGAGATTGGGAAATTCCCAAATATATGTGTAATTTGGGTGTTTTTGATTTTTTGCATAGTTCACATTTCTTGGGTGAAAGAATAATCAACATGACTATTTGAGCTGTTATAATCATAGTTTTTTTGGATTGTATATGAACTTAAAATGAAAAACTCATATTCCACATTAACATTATCAAAATTTTAATTATCCATTTGTAATAGACTTTAATAGAAGTCATATTTTAAAATATGGACTAATTTATTTTTTAAATGGACTCATATTGAACTTTACATTATGTTTGTCACGCAAATAGAATGAAAAATGTGAATTCAAAAAGTATGCAAAAGTAATGTCAATATAATATTTGAAAAATAAGCCAATATCAAATTAGGAATTTAAAATAAAATGCATTGAAAATTTCCCAATAATTTTTTTTTTATTAAATGTCATTTTTTTATCCTTTTTAATCGTTAATACTACATTTCACATTGAAATATTCAAACTTTAACATGAATTTTTGGAATCAACCACATGTTAAGAGATATTTAGAAGGTGGTTTACCAATTTTTTTATCAAAAACATAAGGGATAATTATAATATTTATGGGTTGATAATTATTATAATTACAAGAATTTTAACTAGTGGAAGACAAGTCTTCAAATTTTCAAAAATGAGTCACCTAATCATGTTTTTACCCTCTTGTTGATTTACTAATTGAATCTAACCTTCCATTTGTTGATAGTTATCACATTGTGCCATATAGCCTAAATGAAAGTTGATTTAATCTTCATGATTTGTTTGTTGTTCCAAATGTGATCCCAATTGTGGTGGATTTTTTCCATTTAATTCTCCATGCCATTTATTTGCAATGCTTTTAATAAGAATGTCATGACTATTAATTAATTCCATTTTGCTACTATGTACATTACTAGTTGTGTGTCATTTTTCCTTCTGTAGAAAATAGGTTCAAAAGTAATATTTGAGGCAAGACCACACACTAATAGAAGTCATGTTTTCCTAGGTTCTTTTTGTAATTGAACTTCTTGCATGGTCTACGTTATTTTCAAAATAGGTGAAGGACATCCTATTGCTATCATCTCTCTTGGCAGGTCCAATTACTTGGGAAATGGGTCCTATAATGTATGGAAGACAAAAACATCTTTTGCAAACCAAGATTAGTAATTTGTTACATAGACATAAAGGTTTATGTTATCTTTTGAAACAAACTAACTCAATTCATTTTCCTACCAAACAAAATAACATATTAATTAGTAATAATCAATTTGTACATTACGTCATAAAATCATGTATCATGATCCAAATTCCCAACATCATATCAACTATCAAGGTGGAAACCATAAATCCTTTTATGAAACTTTATACTAAAAGTTTAAACATCATACAACATTTTAGTTATTAATCTATATCCCTTCACAAACTCAAACATGACATCTTTCAATACTTGACAAAAGGAAGTTTAACATTCACCAACCTAAAACCTTATTCTACCAAACCCAATCCAATGATTCATTTGAAGTTGATTCAAAGTTGAGTTCCCAAAAGGAGTTCCTAACCCAAAAATGATTATAACAAAAGATAATTTTGGATTTTGATATTATTTGACATTTACAACTATGGTGTATTGTTGTGTATATTCATTAGAATTTTTATCTCCAAGCATAGGTCATGTGTAGGAAATAATTATGCAAAAAAACATGTTCAATTGTCCATAACAATTATTTAGGTATTTTCTACAATTTTATTTGTAAACCAAAATATTGATGCACAACAATGTATGCATGTAAGAAAAATCATTTCCATTGCATGAATTATCTTAACTTTAACCACTCATGTTTTTTTCATTTAAATTTGTTCCATATAGACAATATTGTAAAAACTAGTGAAAAAAAGTCGTCATGTCATTATTCATTTTTTGGGAACCCAACCATGAACAGACCCATTAAGTATTATTCTATCCTTCTTTATTTTATGACTCGTCAAATATGATTCAACAAGTGTCATGAATAATCACATTAATCTAATGAATCACCAAAGAAATTATGTAAGTCTAACACTTCAACCTTGTGAGTCACCCAACAAGCCAAATAAATTCAACTTGTAGAATTTCCCCATTTATCATGTATTTAAGTTCCCATTGATTTATTTACCCATTTTTACATATTCAAGTTACCCCATGGCCACAAATTCAAATCACATCCCATATCACATATTCAATTTCCAACCTCATGTCATGTATACACATTATGTGTACAAAGGACTAAATCGTGATTTGTTCATTATTTAGGGTATTGCGATTTGTAGTGGTTTGGAATGTTACATCTAATTAGTTCCTTTTTTGAATATATATAGCAATTCAATCTTTTTCTTTATATTCGAGTCTTCTATCTTCGAACAAGTTGCCATATTCCTTTGAGACTTTGAGGTATAAGTTCTTCAACATGGGTCATTATTCCCTTGAATTCCAAATTTGTTGCAAGCATTGTCCCAAGATATGAACTAGTGAGAGTCTTCCTACCATATGTCTTTCATCTCATAAAGTACCTTCATGTGTGAAACTTGGGCCTTTACAATTGAGGCCTCATATTCATAGGACATTTAAAAGTTGTGAACCACCAAAGACTATAACTAGGGGCTACAACTTGGAGTCTAATTGACAAGTCCAGGCATTTATGTGTTTGCACATTTGTGACCAAGCTTTGGTTACAAGATTCCAAATCCAGAAGAATCGATGTTGGATCATTGATGTTCATGAACAACCATGTTAATTTTCTTTCCACTTGTTAAAATAAAAGGTTATAAATTGTTTAAATGGGCTTTTAGCAAAACTTGGAGGCTAGCCTCACCAAGTCCAAAAACGTTTATAATCCATTTAGCCATAAATGATGTCAAAGCCTCTTAGGGATCAATTGAGACTTAATTGATCCCTAAGTAGGGTTGGAGGTTGGGCAATTTCAAAAAGAAGGTCGAAGGTTTAAGGTTTGGAGGAAATAATTTACCAACTAAAGGTTGGTGAGCTTAAGGTATTCTAAAGCAAAACTTTGAATTTAATATAATTCATATTTAAGCATAAATACTAATGTTCAATGATAAAAGACATGTGGAAACAAATCTTGGTATGGAAAAAATCATAAAAGAGGAATAAGTTTAATAAGGATCGGAGTTTTTCATGTTCTTTTGTTAAAGTCAAAATAAGCAAAATAATAAGGAGAGATAGATGTGAGAAAACAAGTGGGTTCACCACGTGAAAGGAGGACTAGGTAGATTGGATGAGAGCAAAATACAATTTGCATGTAGTTCAATTACCATATTTGAGATTTGGTAGATGAATCACAATTTTTGTAGGGTTGGCATTACTTTCTAAGATAATACTTAGGAAGTTGGGGGATGTGGTGATGTGTGTGGAAGAGAATATCTAGAATTGAAAATGAATAGGAAATGTGTGTGTGTGTGTGATTTGACCTCTACAATAAAAGGACAAAATTAATCTGGATATACTTTGATTTTGGATTCTCTTGTTGTTTTTTTTATTAATGTAAAATGCAACCATGGTAAAGTAAAAAATAAAAATAGTTTGCCCAAAATCCAATTGAAAAATGAAAAAAAATTTGACATAAAATAAGAAAGTAAATTAAAATTTCTCAAATAAAACATGAAACCATTAGCTTCCCCATTGAGTTTATAGTAAAATAAATATAAAATTTGATTTTTTTTAGTATAATAAAAGTAAGTTACAAATATATTTGAAATGGATCGGGTCATATCATGTTCAAAACTACTTTTACATTAGAAGTTGGCTATATTATGACTATAACATAGATAATGTGAATATACATAAATATCTTCTAAGACTCCATTAACTTGAATTTTTTTTAAAGAATTAATATTTCATGTACTTGCAACCCATTTTATAAGACTATAAATCTTGTGCAAGTAAATACATTTTTTAAAAATCTATTTAAATATACTTGAAAATGTGATTTTTCAATATTATATTAAATAAACTAAAAGATCATTTTCATAGTAATTATTGAATAAAATATTTTTAAAGCTTTCAATACATCAAAGTTGTTTTATGGGTACTTGCAATTTGTGTGACAAGGATTAAAGATTGTTTACTTCAACATGCTTTCATCTAGGTAGCAAATGAGTGTTAGAAAAGCAGTAGATTTTGATTTGCATTTGTAGTTTGTAATATTTTGATTGCATCTAGTAAGTCAAAAGGCATCATTTTTTCCCAATAAAGCTTAAACACACTTAACATCCCTTTTTGGAATGGTATCTAGATACATTAAGGTGGGTATTTTTTTGGACATAACCATGTCATAACCTTCCCAAATTAAGGTGTCCCCCATTTTGCTTTTGGTATTGCTAGAACACCTTTGATGTGGTGGTGTGTACATTTGTTGTTTCATAATCATTAAACCAAAATATCAAAATTTATTGAAATTTTAAATGGTTTTGACTGCTAGAAATTAAATTAAAACCAATTTAGCAAGGTTCCATAAAAACTTTGAAATTAAGCCCACTTTGACCATAATAATATCAAGATGAATGTTTTAATGTATTTGGGCCAATGGCACAAGGGCCCACTAGTAAGCATTATCTTTAGTTCTATGCAATTCATATCAAAATAAGTATCATAATGATGTTTTATCTACAACTTTTCAAATCTATTAACAACTCTATTGGGGGCAAACACAATAAAAGGAGCAACAAAGTGTGCCACAACTACTTTAAAATGTAATTTCATATCTTTGAAAAAACACAAGAGGAGCATAATAAATTGAGTTTTCAATTTCTTTTCCTTTTAAGTTCCATGACCTATAAAGTTTCATTGTTCAAAACTTGATGCAAATTGATGATGTTTCAAGAGCTATTTGCATGTTCAAAGCAATTGTCACAATGTTTTTTTATTCAAATGTCTTTTTTCCTTATCAAATGTGCACCATTCTTGTTAAAATCAAAATTGAAGGGGATCTTAACAATGATGATTATAAAAACAAAAGCACTTGAAATTGGCAAAATTCATTTTGAAACACATTTGAACATATTTGTTTCAAATGTGTTTTTGACCTTAAAAATTATGAATTTTGAAAATGAGTTTTTAAAAAAATTATTCATTTTGTGTTATTTAAAACATGGATGCATTATATATATATATAGATCAAGATATAGTAAAAAGTTATTATATTCAAAACACAATTATAAATTGGGTATGAAAAATGTAGAAAATAGGAAAATTGACCAACATAGGAATGCCATGTGTCAAATGCAATCCTTGGAAAGGACTCTAACCTTGTAGCCCATGGTTCCTTTTATTGTGTTTGCACCCTATTACCAACATTCTTAACATGTTTTCTACTTGCAAGTAGTGACAAAATTTTGTTATTAAAATCCTCGATTCCTATTACTTTTCTTACACATAACCTCTACCTATTTTGCCATATAAAATCAATGCTCTTCCAACACACAAACCTACAAAGAACAAATGATGTGCAACAAAAGCAAGGAGGAAAGGAAATGTTGCCCATTTGAAAAGAAAACAACAAGAATTCAAAAAAAATTACATCATGTCCAAATCTGAACCAATTTTGAAATTGTCTACTTATTTAATATGAATTTTCCTACTTGTCCCCTAACATTATCCTCCCTCTATTTTGGATTTCATCTTTGACATCCTTACTACATAAAAGAGAAGTAATTACTACAAAAGTCTAAACATTTACTTGTGTTGAGGAACCTATGCAACATCCTATAACACATTGATCTTGACCTCCTATTTTTCACCAATTGCCATTTTATGTACCAATTGCAAATCAAGAATGTGTAACGCCTTTTCTATTGGAACAATGACCGATGACCAATGATGGTTGAGATGGAACTAGTACTAGTTTTGCCAACTATTATTGCTCCATCTCTTGTATAGTCTAGTCTAGTTCTTGTAAGGTCTATGATGGAATACTAAACTTTGTTGAATGAAAGGGCAAATTCTAAGCCTCCAAATCCTCTTGATATTGAACTAGTTTTATGTCATGAAAAACATTGGACCACCTTTGAAGTTGATTGGCATGTGTACATTAGTACATATTAGTGTTTGTTGTTGTGCCTACACATCATGGGGTGAATATGGTCCAGTGCCACTAGGACCTACATGAAAGTAAGGACTACTTAATGGTGACTATGGGCTTAATACCGATGGAATGTATTGGAAGTTGATCTTGTGGGCTTACAACTAACGCCAATAGAGTTGTTCATTAGCTCATATTTATTATAGCACATGTTGCAAATATCCCTTAAACATATCATGTATTTCATCCCACCATTGTGTTAATTCACCTTTTTGAATACCCAATGCTTCATGATGCAAGTTAAGTAAAACATTTTCCACCTTGAAGTCTTCATACTATTACAACCTATAGGATGTAAAGTATGACTTTTAATTCTTCAGCTTTGTGATAACACCTATCAACTTGGTGATGTCCATTTGCAACTCCTATATTTCTTGTTGTGATTTAAATTTCTATTGCTCCTATGCAAACTTAAAAGTTGCACATCGATTGATTACTTTGGCTTTTGTAGTTTTGAATTATTTTACATGTGCATATAAGTTGAGTATTTTTTAATTTGCAACTTTGTTATTGCATTCCCAACCCTTTTGCTAAACAACCAAATCATCCTTTCACTAGTAGAAGTCATGTCATTTGCAATTGTCATATGCAACGTAACTAATTTTTAGTTACATGTGACACATGTAACTTCTAGACTGCATAGTTGCATGAAACAAGTTGCACATGACATGCAGTTGCATGTGACAATACATATGTGGACAATATATATGGTATCATCCAATTGTATATTCTATGAAAGTTCCACATGCAACTAGGGTTTTATTATCATGGTGACCATTTGAACTTTTGTGACCAATTATATGGTGATGCATGGCATTTGGTCCATATTTCAAGATTTGAATTTTTTTATAAATTAATAATATCTAATCCATCCAATAAACTATTAATCGGATTTTGACACATGTCCATATGTTGAGGCCAATTATATTATGACACGTGGCAATTAAAAAAAAACCCAATGACTATTTATTTATTTATTAGATAGGTAGGTCATAGGTACGTAGGTAAGTCGGTCATATGTAAGTAAATAGTTATGTAATTGGGCTATGTAGGTAGGAAGGTAGGCCTAAGTAGGTTTAGAATAATCCTATTTTATGTTTGGGTTGAGTTTTGTTTCATTAGTTCATTTCAAAAGATCCTTGATTTTTGGTTTGTGAAAAAGATTAATGCATCTACATATATAGTGTACACAATTGGAATGTAATACAAAACATATGGGATAAAAAATTCAATTCCAAACACAACCAACCTAGTTGCATGGTACATGCAACTACTACATTGCACCTATGCAATATTAACCTAATTACCAATTACTTACATTATTGATGTTAAAAGTAATAAAAAATATTATTATTAACAACTAATTATATTAATAAAAAATGCTCAATAAAATTCACTATTCATATTAATAAGATTTTTGACTAGTAATCAATAATAAATTATAATATTATTACCTAGCTTAAACTAATAGCTTTAGTTTACACTATGATACTTATAAGTTAGTTAATTAGTGTAGCCTTCTAACCATAGTTAGCATAATTTATTATTGGGTGAAAGCTCGATCAAAGTATAAATTTCATGATCATTGTCAAGAAAGGTGTAAAGTGGCCATAAATTAAGCCTTAACATATTAAATTTAAAATATTATTTAGTTTCATGATCAAATATGAACATATTCTTTGAATTTATGTCAATGATATTGAAGTATCACATGTTTAAAGTAAATTAAAATAGATTTTTAAAAAATGTAAGTAGAATTGTTTTTTTTCTTTTGGGTTGCCCAAAGAAATAAAGTAGCCTTCAAATAGATGAAACATTGGATGTTTTTACTTTCTTGGCTAATGGCCATCTAAAATTTGCTTATGCACTTTCAACTTCCATAGTAAAAGTAATAATATATCAATATTTAAATACATAAAATATTTTTTAACACAATTCCACCAATCGATTTCAAAAATATTTTTGACCTATTTTTAGTACACTAAAATTTTCCAAACTTTGTATACAACATACTATAAATTCAATATTATTGTGCACCACAATGGTTCAAAAATGATTGAAAAGGTTTTGACTTCACTTTTTTGCAATTATGTGTAAAAAAATGACTACAACTACTTAAAACCATTTTTTTATGGATACTTGATTGTGCTTTCACCCTATTATAATATTATCAATTTTAAGCTAGGAACTAGCCTAGGTTCGGGTACTTATAGGCTAGGTAATATAACCTATTAACCATAAATATACTAACATAATTAATAATAATACAATTAATGATATTAACCATGGCTAAATGAATTAGGGGGCTAAATTAACCATGGTTAAATTATTTTTGGCTAACTGAATTAAGAGGCTAAATTTAAAATGATTAAACTAATAATGGCTCAACTAACCATGGTTAAACTAAGCATGATTAAATTATCCATGGCTAAACTAACTAGAAGGCTAAATTAGTTAATTTAATCATGTTCAATTTAAGCATTTCAATTTAGCTATAGTTATTTGAACTTCCTAATTAATTTAGCCATGGTTTATTTAAATTCCACATTAGTTCAACCATGGTTGATTTAGCCACAACATGTTTAATCAAAGTTAGTTTAACCATGATTAATTCACCCAAAATTAGTTTTGTCATGGTTAATTTAGTCAAAGTTAATTTAACCATTGAATCTAGTTTAGCTGTGGTTAGTTTAGTCAAAGTTAGTTTGGTAATGGTTAATTTAACCAAAGTTAATCTAGCCATGGTTAATTTAGTCAAAATTAGTTTAATGATGGTTAATTTAGCCAAATTTATTTTAACCAGGGTTAATTTATCCAAAGTCAGTTTAGCTAATGTTTAATTTAATTTCACAGTTAGTTTAACCATGACTAGCCTAGGTTAATTCCACATGGTTAATTTAACTAATGTTTAATTTAAGTTTAACCTTGGTCGGTGTGAGTTTAGCTTAGTTTGAGCAATGTTTTGTTTAGAGTAACATTAGTTAGCATGGGTTTATTTAACCTTGGTACTAAAGGTATAAGACAATAATACATAGCCTAGGTATATATATTAGGTGTATTAGCATAAGTATGTATTAGCTTAGGCCATGATTTTTATAACATGTGTCTATTTTGTACATTACTAGTTACATGTTAATTGCACACACGATCATATGGTCCAAAAATTATACAATACCAATTTTCTAGTTGCAAACATAACCAATTTAGTTGCACATAGTTGGTTGTAAACAACAAGATTTGTACTAATGTTTTATTGTTTCACATGCCAATACTCTTTGTTTTCATACTCATGTTGCAAATGAAGCTTCTCTTATGTGACCTTTTCAAATTCTTTCATGTGTTCATCATTGTTGGTCTACTTCTATTTGAGCAATAATAAATCTTGGTGCATGACAACATGTTTGTCCCTATCGTTTACCTCATGTTATAGTTTTAAAATTCTTGTTTTCACCTATTATAATGAAATCTGAACCTATTGTTTCTTTTCCACCATGTGTTGGTTAACCAATTTCAACCTTGACATCTTTAACGACACATCAAACATGTGTTGATTATATTCAACCACTTGTTGAAACATGCTTGTCATTTGCTTGTGTGGATCAACACCTCCTCCCATTGTTCTAACATTTGGTGTATGAAAACCAACTGTAACATTAATTGAATTGATGTTGGAAGACATACTAAATGATAAGCAAATTATCTATTGTTGAAGTACTAGCAACAAATCTTAGCGTTATATCCTCAATACTTAGGTGTGCCATTTGTGGTTTGGCTTAGTGTGCCATGGTTGAATTGGTTCCAGCTTAGGTATTGTCTATCGCACCAATGGTTCAAGTTGTTCAGATGGTTTCTGTTGGTGTAAAGGTTCATGTTATGGGAAATATCCAAGTTTTCATCGATTGCAAATGTAGGAAACTAACATTGCTTTGAGTTTTATTTTGCACGTTGACTTTGACCCATAGGTGAGATCAAAGTCTAATTTCATTGTCAAGTGTGCCTCTGTACTTCAGTGTTGGTTGTTCTTATTGTCCTTGCATCTTTTTTTGCCTCTAAGGAGGGGGACTTTCAACTTTTCCTTCATTTGACTACATAACATATCATATTTACCCACGCTTATATGCATTCAAGTTCTATTGTCATGTATTTATGTGGTGTTGGTATAAATTAATACTTGTTTTCTTCCTTTGGAAATATTGGTTTGGACATTTATTCTTTCTACCTTTTAACAAAATGCAAA
>Ga0209611_10003335_pt1 | contig 27924 bp, 16 predicted proteins | sample S1TSphgellanicum_3_FD_187693 | JGI IMG/M metagenome (GOLD analysis project Ga0209611, IMG submission 187693) | Host-associated microbial communities from peat moss isolated from Minnesota, USA - S1T2_Fc - Sphagnum magellanicum MG (SPAdes) (version 2) | ecosystem: Host-associated > Plants > Peat...
GGGGCGGGAGTGGACATTAATGGGTGGGGAGTATCACATGATTGATGCAACAAACCAAAGGTAGAAAATGTTGATGTACATTGTGAAACAAGGTTGTCATTGCATCTATGCATTTATCATGACACAATGGATGTATCTAGACGTAGACATAACCTTGCGTCATGTCAATATAGGGTCAACCTAGGTCATAGGCCATCATGGGTTACCTAGGGCAGGCTTATAAACAATCAAAATTGGACCCATTTCGATTGTCATAAACGTTGTGACAACTAAATTGTCTTTTAGTCGCCATAAGAATTAAGTTGCCAAAATTTTGATTGCCATAAGAATTTATTTGCTAAATTTTTTATCACCAAAACTTCAATCACCACACATTTTCGGTTGCCAACTTTCACATTTTTGGTCACCAACTTTTGATTGCCACGTTTTCAATCCCTAATTTTTTGGTCACCACATTTTTTATTGTTGAATTTTTTAATCGCTAATTTTTCCATCAACAACAATCATTTTGGGTCACCATTCTTTTTAGTTGCCAATGTGATTAGTCATCGGACAATGGCCCTTTTGGTGATGGACAATAAGGGTTGTTCAAGTGTTTTCATCTAGTGTTTTTTTAATGTTTCAAAAAAAAAAAAGGTCCAAAACTATTGGAGATTTTTTTTTAATCATTTTCAAAAAAAAATTCAACAAAAAAAATGTATAATGTAATTTGGGTACAATATAAGTCCCCACAATTGAAAAAAAAAATGCAAATCAAAACAAATGAATGAATGGCTTATATTTGCTTTTAAAAAAATGTTTCAAATGAATTTTTACTGATTCTTTTCATTATTTGATGTCTATCAATTATATGAAAACATTTATTGATGCACATTATCAATGGAAAGTCCAATAATCCATAATTCAAAAATATAAGTGACAAATAGGTAATATTTTTATAAGATTTTAAATGATCATTGTATCTTAGGTTTACAAGAAAAATATCATCGTTATAAAACATAGATCCAAAAATTTCAAATGTGTAAAAAAGATAAATTCACATGATTCAAATACGATTCCACATGATAACATGATGCCTTGACAAAATTGGGTTTTATAAAATTCGCAAGTCCAAACATGTCATTTTTGAATGATCACGCAAATTACAACAAATTTCATATGCAACAATTACAATTTATTTATGGTTACCTTTGATAACATTCGTCAAGTGAAGTCCAATTGTATGGATGCCCCATTAATGTGCACACGACATGTTGAACAGTTCTTCATGCCTCTATATTTGATTCATACATGTCATGGATCATTTTCCCAAATGACATCTTGGTTAAATTGTCCACAAAATATTTTGCATCCCAATCTTCACCCCATATAACATTTATTGGCTTGCCCACCTAATATGGTTTAAACCTCAAAATTGTTTGGTGTTGCTTAACCATTTATGGAGGGGAATTTATAATTTTTATTTCATTGTAAACAAAAAACAATTCTAGGATCACCCGCCAACATACTTTCCTTGCATTGGTGGCATCTTATTCCTTGGCAAACCCATATAATGATGGTGTCACCTCTTGCAAGTGCTTAACTTCACTTTAATTTTAAATGCCTATGTACATAACATTTAGTTTGTCTAGCAAAAAATGTAACATAATGTTATTCTTGGACAAGTGGTTGTGTAAAATTCCAAAATTTTGTACTACATTCATAGTGTTTATGAATGCCCATGCTAACTTCACACAATTTTACTTAAAGGCAACAAATCATGTTTGCCTTTTCATATTCAGCCCCTTTCATTGTAACAAAATTTGATTATCCATAATGAGGGAATACTTCATGTTGTAATTTAACATTTTCGAAAAGTGCCCCCATTCCACCACAATAGGTAAGCCTCCATGGTCTATGCGTGGATGATGAAGAATTTGATGACACCTGGATGTTCGCATGAACAAGGCAAAACTTCCATCAAATGTTACCTACACAATTCCTCACTATAACAAATCATGGCTTTTCAAAAGGTTCAACTTGATAAAAATGTTTATATTGACCAAAAAGATGTTCCTTTTAACTAAAAACATGAAACATAAAAGACACATGATTTTTTTTGTTGGTTATTTTTACTAAAATGACTAGTTTGACAAAGTTTTAAATCATACATTTAATCAAGAGGGACAAATTTTTTAAATGGTCCATCAAAATGCCCATGGATTAGTCAAATCGGCCATACTAACTAGCCATGTTCAATCAAATTGGCCATATTAATTTAATTAGTTAGACTATTTGTTATGCCTATTAGGTTACCTACCTAACTAGTTGTGTAACATATACCTACCTACATCTTTCCTACCTACTTACATATTATCTATTTGATTACATTTTACCAACCTACTATCTACCTACTTATACCAAAATTACCTATTTATCTACCTACCTACCTACTTATTTACCTATATATCTATCAATCTATCTATAGATTCAACATTTAACTATCTACCTATTTATTTACCTACATAGTTATTTATCTATCTACTTGCCTACTTACCTACTTATTATTTACCTACCCACTATTTATCTACATACCTATCTATATTTTACATAAGTAGGTATGCACATTTAAAAACATAGGTAGGTAGGCATGTGTACTTATCAATTAGGTACCTATTTATCAGTGTTGTGCGTGTAAGTGTAAATAATTTAGATTTACACATCCAAATTTTTTACATTTACATTTATCGTGTTGTAGTGTATATATAGGTTTTTACATTTACATTTACACGAGGCTAGTGTAAATATTTATCAAATAGACTCACACGACCTCATGTAAATGTTTTGGAATGTGTAAATGTAAGTGTAAATACTAAAATTATTTGTAAAAACACCTTGTTTTAGGGCCTCCTTTCGCCTAAACCCTTCTTTCAAGGGTATTTGTAAAGTAAGGAAAATATATTAAATGTGGGAATGAATATTGAAAACTATCATTTCATGCACAAGGTTCAAGAATAATTATAGTAACTTTATAAGTAAGAGCAATGAAAATATATGCACCAACAATGGAGGCGTTATAGAAAAAGGAAAAATAGAATGAAATTTAGTTCACCGCAAAAATTAAGGTCCCCCCACCCTTGAATGCTAATATTTTTATTTTTTTGAATCACTCTACTTATGATCAAACTTAGGGCTTTAATGTTGTTTTCATTACTTTATAGGTAATTTTATTATATATTTTTAATGATCAGACCTTCTTGCAAAGTCATATGAATTAGTTGTGGGTGTATATTTGATGGTTTTTATTGCAATGGGCCATTTAGTTGACTTATATTCAAAAACATGATGAAATTTCCTCTCCTCAAATAAAATTCATTTTTTAAATTATTATATATTTACATTGTTTTACATAGCCATGTAAAATCATATTATATATATATATATAATTTTATCGAACCGCGTGAAACTATACAAATATGAATATTTTTACATTTACATTAACACAAAATATAAGTCCTAAACCATTTACACACACAACATTATTATTTACTTACTTATTAAAAAATTGAAATTCAAATGTTATTATAAGTAAAGACCATATTATGGTCAATAAAAGAAACCACTAATCAAGTTGGACATGTTCAAATTGACTTGTCCAATACGACTAAGTGGTGAAATTGACCAAATGTCAAAATGACTAGTGTTTTATCTAGTTTTTCAATAAATTAAACCATGGATTTCTTGTAATGCCTGCTTATCATCTGTCTTGAAAGTCTTCCATGCTAATTTAATGGTACTTGGGATGTGATAAAACCTTTCAATTTGCATTTGCACCACACCATAACCACCTTGATTATTTCCACCCGACAATGGGAGCACATTTGTCATGCTTGGAACCCATAAAACACCACGGTTTCCAATTTGGGTGAAAAGTTTTAGTGTTTTCTTCAAATTTTTGAAGCCTAAATTTTTAAGTTTAGATTTGGGTTTATGGATAAATGACTTCACATTGCAATAAGTTTGTAACTACATTTGAAATTTTATATTCAAACCATTCCAAAAATCCATCAAAATTATGATGTTTGCTTTATTATGGGGAACCATCTAATTCCACCAAAAACTAATGCTCCATGATATGTTTGCACTAGAAGAAAAGGCCCAATATGTGACCAATGCATTTACAACTACATGTGACTATTTGGTTTTTGCAACAAAAGTTTTGCCCTTTGTGATTAGTGTGATATCATGCTAAAATCAACCAAGTCACCTATGATTAGTTCATGATTAATATGTGACTAAATTGCTTTACATTTATATATGAGTTGGATTTACCATCCAAGAATAACCATCTAAAGTCCCATTAGTCACAAGCAAAGTGGTGTTTAGCCACAGTCAACATATGTTTATATACATCAATTATAATAATTATTTGATTTATGAGTAAACTTAATATTCATAATATTTTTATTGTAATTAAAGTCATTGATAGGATTATTGTAATTATATTAATTTCATTACATTAAATTATTTAAAATTTAAAATATTTTAAAATATTCCAACATAGACTATTATACTAAATATTTCCTATTTTTAATAACAATAAAATTATTGTGATTATTATATAATTATTATAAAATAATAATAATAATAATAATAATATATTATTTATACATTAATTATAATACACACATAGTTTATAATTCAGCGTAATTGTTCATAATTTTAATTTTTAATATTTAAAAAATAAAATATTGCCACTATAATTAGATGAATTAATTTAATTTTTATAATTGTAAAAATTACATTTTAGCATACTATAATATTTAATTATGTACTTACAATATATAATTTTTATTACATCATAGAATTGTAGAATAATTTTACTGCAAATTTAAAATAATTATAATAAAATATTTTACTTATTATTTATTACTACTTATATAAAATGAATAAATAATACTACAACATAGAAATTTCACATTTATTAAAATGATAATTCCCAATCATAAAAAATAACTATTGTATTTACAACACTTATGTTTTAATAACAATAATTAGATTTTGTATCCTAATTGAGAAATTATGTCTTATGGTTAAGATTTTATTTCAGAATTTTATAATAATTTTAAAATAATGAGCAAAGTTATTGTAATTATTGTATTTAAAAACAAAGATACATTAAAATAATTTTATGTATTATTCATTATTTACTTATTTACAGTAAATTGTTAATATAAAAACATAAAATTCTATATTATTAATAATTTTATAATGCCATAAAATCATTGTAATTACTTAATTTATTTGTAAGTTAGAATTACAATACTTGAATAATTAATTTATTATTATAATTTGTAAAATCCATGTAGTTATGGTCATAACATTAATTATTTTAATTAAATTATGATTTTTCTAGGAACTTAAATAAAAACTAGATATTTTTGTTGGTGAACTTGAGCTTATGCTACATAGGTACACAAGTTTGAGAAAAATCTAGGAGTTGACATACTTGTTAAAAAAACACAAATTGTTGGAGTTTGTCAATGCAAATAATTGGGTTCTATCAAAATGAAAATGTTTGGCAAATGCATTCATGATTGAGGTACCACAACAAGAACCATGACACCCATTTGTTCTATGTCCTGAATCCAAAAGTAAGGTTCAAGCAAAACATGCTAAACAATGAAAGGGGGATATGTATTTTTAGGCTTTCAATTAATAAATGTTATAATGAAGATTCAAATCAATTGAACAAATGGTGTGAATGTGCTTACATTTTGGCTCACCCCACAATTAGGTCACATTTTTATAATTGTTGCCACAAATTCCTTCCCATATTTAGCAGCCAATATTGCACAAACCACCTTTCTTAATTATAAGAAACATTTGCTAATACATCAACCATCCCAGTAAAGATATTGGATATCATGCAAAATTTTACTAGCGATTCCCAAATTCTTGTGTCTATTCATGGCTCCCACATAAGTCAAATGATAAATTTCACAAATAAAACATTGAAAAATACACATGTGGGAACAACAGTCAAGAAACTCTGAATATCATGGTTAAACACATACCTCTTAATCAACAACTTGAGAAAAATAATGATGGAGAAAGAAAAAAATTTCTAATATGTGCACATGTCTATTTTTTAATAAAGATAATCCCAAACATGTAAAGGATATAAACATACCTTTGTTTTTCAATGATAGGAAGGTGGACAACCACTAGCTCACTATACAATTCAATAAATTCATTAGTTGTAATTATATTTTGTTCCTTCATTACATGTTTCACATGTTTAATCAAATTGCTAGTCTCGTTGAATCTTTTTCAATACAACTACATAATGGGACACAATTCTTGAACCATCTATGATGAATCATGAAAACATGAGTTTCAGGACATTTAAGAACATGTTTTAATCATCCAAATCATATAAAATCACCACCATTTTAATCAAAAAGTATGTGAGTATATAATGAAAAAAAAAAAAACCAAATAAATCATTTCAAAAATATAATAGTGATTCAAAGTAGTGTTTTGAAAGTAATTTTGGGGTGAGACATTCCTTTTGTGTACCCCAATCATAATTGTACGTTGGCATGACCTTGAAACAACAGTGGGATAATGAAAAATGTCATTTGTATGTTATTTTGTAGAAGGCAAGATGGTTTTTATGTTTGTGTTATGGGAAGTCCCCCTATTTTCAATCTTGGTCTTGAAAAGTATTTAGGTGACAAGTGCCAATTACATTGCAAACAATACAATCTTCCTCAAAAATATTAGTAATGTCAGGTTTACTACCTCTTCAATTCTAACCCTACAAACTCCTTCCTCATTTGCAACATTGAACTATCACTTTTGATGGTTGAACTTATTGTTGTCTTTTGTACTTATGTTTGGCCTTGGATTTGAAGGTGAAATGCCTTGACTAGAAGACTTCCCTTGATGTTAACAATTGAGGTATAAACACAATGTTTATGATTATCATAGTACCTAGGTTGATTAGGCATTAATTAATTACTTTTTGTAATGTTGAAAGTTTTCAAAAATACTTCACTTCTTATGCCTAAACTTTGGAAAATACAACAAAACATCAAAGAAAGGACGAAAATAATAATTGTATTAGATTGCAAGACCTACTTATGCAAACATATATGTTTAATTACACATACAATTTCAAGAAAATAAAAGAAATAGGTAATTGTAAAAAAAAAAATACTCAGAATGTCGAATGTTCATGACAAATTTTTATTTATTAAACATCATGATGCCAAACCAAATAAGGTACTATGGTAATTTCCATACATCTAGGGTTCTTACATTGTAATCCCACTTGACTAGGGATCTTACATGAAATTGTCTAGCCAAAAAAATTGCACTTGATAAAACGCCTTCAAATAGCACTAAGGATCCTCTCCTCCAAGGTTGTTACATAACAAGGAATTTTCATTTACATGCCACATCAAAGACGGAGAACTACCATTTTTGTGGTTTAAAAAACAAAATTAAGTTCACCTTTAAATTGTTGTTTAATGAAGGTGTATCATTGGTCACAAATGGGCATTTCAACATAGTAAGAAACATTTATATTATCAAATACACACATTTAAAAAACTCCCACAATAATGTGTATCTTTGTCAAGTTTTTCGAGCATAACCTTTTGATGTTTCTTGTGAGTGGGGGAGGATTGGGAATATGATTTGTTCCCCTTCCTCTTGGTGGTTTGCCCTTTTTTTTGGGTTTTGTTTATGTTCCAAGACTTGGGTCCTTTCCTCTTGTTCCTTTTTCTCCCCCTTTGTTGCATGTTTTCATTTAATAAAGTTTGGCAAGGTTTCATCATCATTGTAACCTTGTTTAGGACACTTACAAAATCCTAATATCATGCTAACTAACCAACATGGCCTTATAGTTTGTAAGCATCGATCCTACTTTTAAAAACTGTTATTTTAAAAAATCAAGAAAAAAATATGGCGTTTTGTCAAGAGTGTTGGGATATGGGAGTGCACAATAGTTTCTTTATCTAGGTGAAGGGTCTAAGTGTAAACCCCTTTCAAGAATTTGGACACTTGTCCCACAACCAATAGGCCAAGGGGAGGGACCAAAATCATTAGAAGGATCTACATTAAAAACCTATCCTATACACAAAAAGTTGATTTTTTGAAGTTTTCATCATTGTACATGACCTCAAGTTGCATGGGCAACTATGAGTAAGGAACATTTTTTGGGTTCACCCTCTCCCCCAAGGTCTCAAACCCTGAAAGAACCTAAAAAATGTTCCTTAGCCTACATAAAAAACTTTCACAATCTAGGAATGTTATGAAAGTGGAAGGTCCTTATGGGAAAAAAATGTTCCTTGCTTTTTCCTAAAGAAAATTTCAAATTTTGAAGACATTACAAAATTGGGAAGGTCATTTTACATCAAACTAAGATCCATAAAAAATAAAATAAAAATAAAATAAAAATTTTAATTTTAATTTTCAAAATATTTTATTTTATTTTATTTGAAAGGTATATATGTAGCCAAAAGTGCAAAAAAGATTAAAATTTTAAAGGTTTTTGTGGCCAAAATTGTTTATTTGTTATGTTTGGTTTTCTAGTAAGTAGCCAAAAAACATAAAAAGATAATTCAAGATTTGCGTTTTATGTTTAGTTTAAGTCACATTTCACTAATTTCTATTAATGATAATTGCCATTTTTTTCATTTTCCTACACATGATTGCCACTTTGGCCAAATTGTTAAATTTGTCAAAAAACACATTTGTGGGAGGTGGAAGTGTTGAAAATTGATAATGCTTTAATATTATGTTTAAATAAATATAACCATTATTATAGGCTTTTAATTTTAAATCACTACAGATGGAACATGAAATAAAAATTTACTAAATCACTTACCATCTTTTAGATTCTAAAGTATGAATTTTTAAAAGAAAGAAACCTTTCCAATAATAATGACCTTATGTTGCAACCCAAAAACCTTATGTTTGCTATAAATATCACTAGAAATATAATGCCTTAAAAAATATTAAAAGTAAGTAGGTGATAAATGTTTCCCTAGATCTTTATTTGCATTTCATGATGGCATTTTGGTAAGTGAACATCGAATAAGTTATTAACCATAAGTTCAAAAACAATAATTATGCCCTCAACTTGTAAAAGGAAAAAAAAAAAAAAATCTATCTTTTTTAGTTATTTAAAGGCCTTTTTATTTGTCAAGTTTATTTGGGTGGGCAAACCCAAGCCTAAAAGCCCCCAAAAGAATGCACCTACATATTCCAAAACTTCTCATACAACCAAAACAAAAATTCCATTGCCTAACAAGGCGTGTGTCACACTATGGCCTTATCAATTACACAAAAAATATATTTTAAGGCAAAAGAAGAATTATGGAAACTCAAATATTTCACCATGCAAAAATATAATGATCAAAAAATCCTCTAAAAAAATTGATATCCTTCAAATTTTGGGTAAGTAATTCAACTATGTATAGAAGTTTGGTTTCTTTTATAATAAAATTTAAATGATTTTTTTTTCAATTTTTGGTGATATTGAATTTGCAACAAAAATATTTGAAGTTTCACACAAAAAGAAATTGAGGCGAGTGCAACATACTTAACGTACACCTCAAGTAAATGGCCACATAATTAACACATGAAGAAAAAATTCATGGTAAATTTTTTTGATTAGTGCACTTTTAATAATAAAACACCATTTTTTTACACTTGTTGTTAAACGAGCACCTTCAATCTCTCTCTTTTTTTCCTACATCTTTTGCATGTGCGTCTCTTTGTATGTTTGTGTTGTTTTTTATTTTTTCTTAGCATCACTCACACATGATGTGCCAATATATATATTTTCTTTGGCATCATTCACAAATGATGTGATAGATTTTAATTTTTTTTAGCGTCACTCATATATGATGCACCATATTTGTTTTACTCTTGTCATTCCAAGTTGTTTTTATGAGTAAATCATTGTAATGTGCATGATTTCAAGATCAAAGATTTTGTAGCTTTCAAGGAACCTATGTCATAAGCTTTGAGTTCAATGAATTTCATTACACACTTTTGCCTTGTGTGGACCCATATATGGCTACTAATGGTGGTGAAGATCTTTAGTCACACATAGTTGTTTTTCAAAGATGTATGCATGCTTGGAAGATGAGATCAAAAACTTAGAAAGTGAGATTAAAAACTTGGAAGGTTGGCAAATTTATCAAGAATCTTTCTTCTTGGCATGGTCGACAAACTCTTTCAATGGTGTTTATGAAGACAACCCAATGCGAGGAGTTTAAGCAACCTCTTTTGGAAAAGAAGGTGGTCATCTACTATGCAATGAACGTCTACATATTTAATAACGTCTCCTCCAGATTGTGCCAAGTTTGTAGATTTTTGCATTGATGAATGAAATGTGAAAGTTGCCCATTTTGAAACTATCGATGGATTCATTGATGCAAGTCAACATTATTGAGACCTATTAATGAGGTATTCATTATTTCATGCATAATTCCCCAAACAGACCTTGACAATTAGCCATTTCGGGTTCTTAAAAACCATATTCAATTTTTGATTTGTTGTGTTTTGTAACCAGTTTGTGACATGAAAAAAAATCATGTATTTTTCCACCCCCACACATTGTGACTACTGTCCAATTTGATTACGTTTCAACTACATTTGACCATCTTAAGTTTGGAAATGACTTGTTGCATTGATTAATGGTCAATTTTATTCATAATTGTTACATTCACAATGTTATTCACTTATGGGTATAATTGATCATGTGAAAATTGAGGTAACTTTTTATTTTATTTACATAATGCATTATAATAGATTAGTGATTTGTTTTACATTTCTTTAATTATCAACATGGTACTTGAATTGAACCATCAAATTTTAACATGTTCAAATCATTATTCATGAGTTGCATTTTAGACTTACCATAATTTATTAAAACACATGTAACAATTTAAGACCTCACTCATATATTGGAATAAAATAATGATTTTTTTCCACATCTCTTCAATTATCAACATGTGTACATGACTTAAACCATTCACGTTCAATATGTTAAAATTATTACTCACAAGTTGCATCTTGCACTTATTAAAATATATTGAAACACATGCAATTCAATGTTTTGTTATTATATTTGAATGGTTTAGTAATTTTTTTCATATTTTTTGAATTATCAACATTTTCACATGAGTTGAATCATTCACTTTAAACTTATTGAAATTATTATTCAAATGTTGCATAGTGCATTTAATTGTATAAATTGAAACACACATAACAACTTAGTGCCTAACATTTATACTTGAACGACTTAATGAAAATTTTCACATTTGTTAAATTATCAACATTTACACATGAATTGAATCATTCACTTGAAATGGGTTAAATTCATTACCCACAAGTTACATTTTTCACTCATCACAATTTTTTGAATGGATGTATAAAAATTTAGCAAGTTTCACATTTATAAATGGGTATAGATTTTGATACCTTCCAAACTAAATACCTTTGAATTGTAAAAATATCAAAGAAAATTATAAATATAACCATGATTGTACAATCATTCTCTTTTCAAGGCCACATTGGATATCTTTGTGCATGGATGGTAAGACCCAAACATTATGTATTATAACCTTCTAATATTTATAATTGATATAAAAAATGGCCAAAAAACACACAAGGGTGACTAGTAGATGTTTTATGACTTCTGAATGTTGTATACCCAAGTAGATGAACATTAGTTAAAAACATTAGACTTGTGAAAAAATGGGTTGTCATCATTAAAAGCTACACAAACATCACAATCTACACACAACTTATGTAATCAATGTGCTAATTTGGGAAGGACCTAGTGAAATTGGATGGCATTGCCCACTGTATTGATGATTTCCAATGCAGCACTTGAAACCTATTACCTTTCATCATTCATTGACAAAATGTTATCAAAGAACTTCTTGCAAATCTTGTAGCAAATTCAACTAATCCCATGTTCTAGTGCACATGAACTCTTCAAAATTTAAAACATGGCCAAAAGTATTACCATATTAGATTGTCCTATCAAATATATGCCAATTTTGTGACACTTTGTAACAATCTAAAATATGTTGCAGACATAGGAATGTCATCACTTTTGACAAAAACAATTGTAAACATTAAAAGGTAGAGACAAAACAAAACCTTAAGAATCAATGAATAAAAAATTGTATATTTGTTATAGTTTCAAGCCCATAGGTGCAATTTCAAGATGTTTTATGCTGATGTCTTCTTCCTTTTGGTATACAATAATATGCGATGCTCAAAAGAACCATTTGTACCACCCATATGGTATTCCCTTCTTGGTCTACTAGTAATGAAGATTGGTTCAAACATTATCGAATGACTTGTTGAAATCCTCAAAGGGATGAAAATGATTAGCATGCCTCGCCGTGAATACTTTATAACCTATATTTTTGAAATGGACTTTACACAAGAAGAAATCTTATCTTTTTTAACTATTCAATTTTATTAGATTTTTAGTGCAATGAAGCAAAATTGATTAATATGCAACTTGTATGGTTTTGGTAAAAAAAAACTAGTTTATTAAGATTTTTTAGTGAAATATTTTTTAGTCATGTTCAATCATCACATGTTTCATTAAATATTTTTTAATTTTAAAATTATGACATGGATATATATGGTCCCAATTTAATATGAAGTGGAGTAAATAACCACATTATCATATAATTTCTTTTTCTCAAATCGTGGAGTCATGGATTTAATTTCTTTCACGACATTTTGTGAAAAAATTATGTGACATGAAAAAAATAAAAATTTTAAATAAAATTTTCAACAATTTTTTTTTGATGCCATCCACCATTATACACAAGTTCATATATTACATTTATACATGATACATTGATGTACACATTCATCAAGGTTTGAATTCAAGACCTCATGGAAGCACACCAAGGTTTTAATCACCAAACCACTTCAAAACCTTATTAACAAAGAAGATTTTATTTTTTATTATGTTTGGCATGGAATTGTTTAAAAAATTCAAATTTTAACATACTTTTTTTTTTCAAAATCTACTCAAATATTACAAATGAAAACACAATCTTGAAGCTTATTCAATAATGTGTACATATAGAATATTAAATATAAAAGCTTTTTAAAAACTTAAAATAACATGTCACATGAATAAATTAAAAAATGTCTTTTTGTTTCAATTGACCTACAATCTATATAAACTCAATGTGAATTCAAATATACATTCATTCATCTTTAACAATGTTATTTCCATTATGTAAAATATGTCCATTTTTTGAAGAATTTCAAATTTTTTATTTTTCCAATATGATTACGTTTAAAGGTTTTATTTATTTTTGCAATGTTGTTAAAATGGCAATCATCTATAAGAAGATTTAACCACATTTGTTTATAGACAAGTTGTGGAATTAGAAACTTGTTTAAATCCTTCAACATTATGGTTACCTACCTTAATTTGTTGTAAAAAATTGATGATATATATTTTTAAATTGATAGAGTTGATTTTTTTTATATTGATATTGTTGCCCCTTTAAATTGGCAAAATTTGGCCACGAAACAAAAATAAAATAAAATAATAAGTCAATATAGCCATTATATCTCAATACCATATTTGTTTAACAACATGAATCATACATTAAGATAAATGATTAATTACACAACTTTGAAAAAAAAATCAAACAATATTAATATTATTTTAATGGTGTAAGAATATATTTTACCTTCATTTCCTTTATATAAATAAAAACAACATAGTTTGGTGAAATTTTGGCATTAAATAGTTGGATTAATCCTCCCCCCCCCCACCAACATTTTTTTTTTGGTTTTGAATTTTCCTCACTTTGCAATTTTTGTTGGAAAAAATGGAAAAAATGGAAAAAATCAAGGAAAAATATAAACACCAAAAAAATTGCCAAAATTTTGAGATCACAAATTTGAAAGAAAAAAAGTACTTCTAATAAACTAAAATATTTATTTCTCGAAACTACTTGTTCATAATATATCACTTTTATGAATAATTATAAATGATTATATTTATTAATTATAAGTTACACCAAATAGTTATTGTTACAACATAAGTTTTTATATCATATAATTTATATTCTTACAATAAAATAAATCAATTACTGTAATTAATGTTACATTACTTTAAAATAATTATAATTATTTCAGATAATAATTAATTATAGTAATTTCATAATTATTTTCTAATTGAACATAATTATTCACAATCTGTAATTTATAAATTAAAATCTGAATTAAAAAAATTTGGAAAAATTATAATGGAGTTTTAAATAATTATTGTAATGATTATAATAAGCATATGTTAAAAGATGAGGGTTCAAATTTGAACACAATAACAAGTGCTCTCCAAGTTTGTTGTGAAATGTGAACCTCTAGGGTTGGAAGAGAATTTTTCAAGGAACATGTTTTGAACATGATTTTTTTCGTAAAGGTCACCAATATGTCACAAATGAACTATTCTTGCAAGTTTGCAAGTAAGATCATATTGTTTTAGAAAGCATTACAAATTAGGGTAACAATTGCTTTATGTTATAGTGTCTCTAAATGCCATATAAGGCTTCCGTGTTCTTCTTATTTTCTTTCATGTTCTCACCTGCACCCATCCAAAAAATGTTTTCATCTGAGGAAAAAATGGAGGATGCAATATTTAGTACCCTTCAACTCTTCAAAGAGACACAAAATTGACAAAGAACTTGCATATTTTATGTTTGTATCTGCACTGTTCAAAAGTGAATTGTTGCATTTGTTGTAAACTTCAAATCAACACAAAAAGAATGTTGGGTTCCCATACCTCAATGGCAATTGTCTCTTTTGTACAGATATTGTTGCAGCAATGGAACACTTGGCAGCTTTGTTCTTGGTAAATTGTAGGCGTCTCACACTACACTTGTTCGGAACACAGTTGAAGTTATCTTGAAGACAAAATCAAACATGGATCTGGATGCAAAATCGATTTATAAATGGTAACAAACACAGTTCATAGACATAAGAACTCAATAGAAAGGCTTTGTGAAGCTCTGGCATCTTGAAAACAGCCCACAATCACAAAACTGCCGAGATTCCCACACTTTTCAGGGAAGCTTCAACTCCAAAGTCTCATAGCAAATAGATTAGGTCTGCTTGCATCAAGTTCCAATTCATGCACCTGAGTTAATGAGTCAACAAGTATCATTTGTGTTCTGCACAGTTTAAAAAAAGCTCTAGAATGTGCAGCAACAGTATTTCTCACATTTTGACAACTAGCCATACTTTAACCTGCATATACATAGCCAAGATAGACATCTTTCCTTCATTTAACACTACCATATATATACACTATGTTTAACACAGCAGATTTGAACATAAAGGATTTAATCATCAGAACACACAGCTGAGAAACCTTTACAAAATTGCACATGTCTGGAAACCAGACAAATGTATCCTCTAATTCCATTTGCTTTCAATTTCGAAGTCCATCAATTGGTAGCCAAGAGAACTGTGGTACTTGCCTTCAATCAGAACTCACTGACGGAGTATAATTTACATAATAAGAGTCTTCATATATTGATGTCTCACAACAGTTTTTTTACAACTATCCACCCGGTAAATCCAAGTTCTAGTTTGTTAGACAACTAGCTAGAAAGTGAGAAGGAATATGAGAAACAATGAAGGATCTGTCCAAAATCTGTTGATGATGGCTTGAGATGTATAACCTGGAGGCAAAACAAAGAAATGTCCAGAGTCCAAAGCACATGCGACAATCATCAACAGCAGAGGTATTGAAAACGCTAAAAAGGTTCTTGAAAAAAGGGTTACTGCCATCACCATCAATACAACTATTCACTGTACAACCTATTCACATACAAGTACAATCCCCAGTTACTCAGCTTTCTTGATATGTGAGTCCATGACTTCAGCCAAAGCAGTCATGAAAAATTGCTCATTTGAACCAGGCAACATCTTCTCCTCAGCTTCCTCAAGCATTAACTCAATGGGTGACCTTTTGTCAAATGTTTTCCGGCACATCATGGATCCAACTGCAAAAGGTGTTAGACCAGCTGCAGCACCTTTCTTCAACAGCATGGTTGAGATGCGGAACACATGAGCACAAGCAGAACGTAGTGACCAACCATGTTCCCTCAAGAGTGCAATATCCTGCTCCACATCAAGTGATGCAATGTATTCCAAAGTGGATGCATTGAATGGAACATGTGCTTGAGGCCAGTAGAGCCACTCAAAGGTACAATCTTCAAACTGCACAGACAGCAGTCCACATCAGATGAAGAAGAACATTACACAGCATTTAAGCTTTGAAACAGAAATGCTATGTTACGATTTTGGATTATGCAGAAAAGCCAAGACATTCAGCACCAAGTAACTAATGGGCAATGCATCCCTTCAAGTCCATCTTCACAACATAAAGCCAATAACAGACACAAGCTTGATCTGTTGGTCAGGATGTTGATGTGTGCAGTTTCTCACCTTTTCCGGCAGGCAATATCCATGGTCAATTGGGACCAGCACTATGGAGTTGTTAGTATCTTGACAAGCCAGGATGTTACTCCCATTCCGATCTGTGTTAGCAAGTCGCATGTCAAGGACTGCAATCTTATGCACCTCCTGTACAGGGAAGTTAGCAGGACCCATGTCTTCACAGTTGCTGAATGCTGGCACAAACTGCTGCAAAGAGCCAAGCTTTGGTTTCCTGGGAAAGTTCCAACTTTCCTCTAAGGGATAGTGGAAGGCTTTGTGAGAGCAGTGCACCATCATGGTTGGAGGAACACCAGCAAACCCTTGCAAGTTCCTTTCTGAATTCAACCGTCGTCGTCCTTCTGCAGGGTGATCCAGAATGTAAGCAGCAACTTCCCTGAAGGCACCTTCACCAATCCTGGTACCTTTCTTCAGGCCTTCACCTCTTGCTGAGTTGCAGAAGCCCCGTGGATTATTCACAGCTAGAGGCTCCTCGTCAACTGGCTTAAAGATGGCAACATTCTTTAGGCCATACTCGCACTTCAAAAAATAGGCACCTCCAGATCCTTCTGCTGACAGGATGGGTGAGTGTCCACTTTGGAGACCGGCTCTTGCTTGGGTCAGTAAATCTGCCAGAATCTCTGGAACCCCATACCACAGAGTCCCGCAAGCAGGGTCCAAAACGTGATGACTCCTGTTAACCCTAATCACAGAAGAAACCAGAGCCAACAAAGTGGAGGTCGTTGCACGGGGGAGCACTGCAGAGACGTGATCTTCCTCGACCCATTCTGCATCTGCATCTACCGAGAACTCTAGTTCCTTGTGTAAAGCTCGTGACGTAACCTTGGCAGTTTTCCGCACCAGAAGGTGAAGAATTCTTGTCCGTTCAACTTTGAACAAATGTCTGCCGTCTGCAGTCTTGACAGTGACATCGAGGAGATCCGACAGGCGCAAGACGAGGTGCAGAACCTCACCATTGCACACGCCATAGTCCTTCACAAAACAGTCATCCCGAGTGAGCTCGCGGCCTCTGTACACCAGTCTTTGTTGGTTTTTGTAGAATCCTTTGTACGCCTGAATGCGCATCTTCACGGATGCGATTGTATCGGAGCTCAGCACTCTCATCGGTATCACACTGTTGTTGTTGGAGCCCAGAGTTGCAAGATAGATCTGGATGTCCTCCACCACTGCCGGCATACGGCCGCCGTGAAAAGATGTAACCGGCTCCGCAGGAATCAACACAAGCCCTGCAGCCGCCATTCTCGTTGCAACAACTGTATACACTATGCGAAAGCTTGTTCTCTTCAAAAACAGAACCGCAATCTGCTTCTGCCGCCTCCCAAAGATCTCTCATGCTACAACCCTCCGATCTCGCCAAGAAAAACCGGAATCGGAATCCTTCTTCAACTTCAACGCATTTTCTAGCCGCACGCCCGAACTTCAGAGAGACGCTCCATGTCCTCTTGGCAGCAAATAGACAACGAGCTGTAGTGACAAAACTACCGATCTCTCACGGACACAAGTGTTTCCACCAACGAGTAGAAATTCATAAAATGCGACAAACAGAACTCATATCAACACTTCTTCTTCTTCTTCTTGCACCGCCGCAAACCCTCACACCGGAAATATGATACAACAAATGTTACAACACAATGTACATCTCTAAACATACAAAAAAGGCAGCAGCTGCAAGCAAAGCTAACAGCTGTGAAGCCCAGTAATCACATTGAAACGCCTCTCAAAACCCCAATACCAAACATAAGATCCATCTCTCCACAAACCATTCAGGCGCTCAAGGAATAAACGCCAACCCCAACTCCAAACTCCCTTATCAATTTCCTCTTCTTCTTCTTCCTCTTCTATTCTCTCTTCCTTTTGTTCTCATTCACGGTTCATTGCAACAGAAGAAAAGCCAGAAACCCCAACCACCCCCACTGATCTAAACCCCAACAACGAACAACCGGCCGAAAATCCACCAAAAAAAACCAACAAACAATACCCCAGAAGTTGGATCGTCTCTTTCCGCACTTTTCGCTCCTGCCGGATTCAGAACTACAGCGGCATGCGCAGCCGCATCGATGCAGATGTGTCCGATCCTGTGAGGGTTGCAGACGATTGCGAAGGAAAGCACCTACGGATACGAGGACGGGAAGAGCAAAGCGATGCGAGCACGAAGGGTGAAGGGCAACGGCAACGAAGAGGGAGCTGCGGAAGCTTCTAGAAACTTCTCAAAGAAGCACCAGAATTAATTAATCAATCAATCAATTAATTAATTAATTAAAGAATTTCATGCCTTCGAAGAAGCTTCCTTTCCTTGATTTTCTCGTGTGTTTTTTTTCGGTTTTATTTCTAATATAATTATATTTTTATCATTCTTCCTTTTTTTAAACCCACAAAAACAAAATATCTATGACTAGTAGGTACTAGGTACTTTCTTTTGGATTTCTATTTTCCATTTTCTATTTCAGGTTCTGAAATCCGGTATATTAATTTTAATTCCTTGGGATTCTAAATCTCAGTTTTTTTCTTTTCGTTTTTTTTCCTTTTATTCCATTTCTTAAATTCCAAATTCCCTAATTATAAAATTTTACTCAATATGTGATCCTGCACAGTAAAATTGAATGAAGAAAAGTCAAAAAATGCCGGTTTGGCTCAGGACAATAGTTTTGGCTCGGCAAAATTATACACTTTTGCAGCGGCTCGTAAAAGGCGCAGCAACACTGTGCACCTGCGGAAAAGAGTGTAATAAATACGATCTGACTACTTATCACTGTTTCTGATTGGCCCATCATAATGATTGGTCCAAGTGGGTTGCTATTAGTAGTCCCCCCACCTATTTGTTGTCCCAGTTTCACTTTTATGGGTTGGGTTGCAAAACACTAAATAACTAAACTTGGATGTGAAACATATTTTTGCAGGGTAACATTGCTGAGCACCGCTGGATATTGAGCACCCCTGGATATTAGGCACCAATCACACCTTGTGTTAAATGCACATTACCCAAATATTAAGAATGAGAGATTATTCATCAATTCATACCAACATTGTTGCGTAACATAAAAATTTAGGTGAAATCTAATGTGTACTTGGGTGTTATCACGATGTTTAAAAATGGTAAGCCAAACATGGCATTGGCAAAATCATGTACAAACACATCAACTTGTTTGTTTAGACATTCAAACACTTCAATTGCTAAAGGGAGGAATTGATTAGTGGGGTGTCAGTCGCAATAGTTCATGTCTTTGGCTTGAGTTGTTTCAAAGGTAACAAATCCTTGGGTTACACAAGATCAACGAAGTAAATTCGCCCATGGGGTTGGCAATGACAACGTTGGTTAGGGTGCGAATTTCATTTTTGGTGAACACAATTTCAACTTGTCGACGAAAGAAGTGGAATGTGGTCGAAGGAAGTGTGTGTACTTGTTCTTGTCCCACATGGAAGTTGGCATTTCGTGCAATGGCAACAAAGTGTTGCGAACTGCATCATGAGTTCCTATTCACTCATTGCCATGGGCACAACGTAAAAGGTGGATGTTCGTAGCATTGATGGGATGTGTGTACATGCATCGAAAGATACTTGTAATTGAAGGATGTGGTAGTCCAAATCGTGTTCAGAGTGTTGTGGAGAAAGATTGGGAAGATAATAGAAAGAGTGGGAAGGCTAATTAAGCTATAAATCAAATGCTTGCCCTGAGGTTGAAACATGAAAAAATTTAAGCGTTATGGGTCTCAGATATCATGTCACATAGCATGATGGAAAAGGTAGGCTGGTGCAAACGTTTTGAGATGGAATCCTCAAGTCAAACCATTTGTTGTTCGATGAGTTGTTCAAAAGGAAGAAGACACGTGTGTGCTAGGGGTGGTAGAAAAATGCATGTCGCTTTGAAGTGTTGTTGGAAAGGGAAAGTGTTTGGTATTGATTCATGTTAAGGTTTCAAGAAGGAAGGGATGTTGATTGACCATAAACCTAACAACTATGATGGAAGTTACATGGGCTTAGTTCTTTAAATAGGCTATTAGGGCAATGGGTGGCTATTGGTATAAGGCCAATGTCACCAAAATTGGGAAAAAGGTTTGTTTATGGGCTAGAAGTCCTTTTGGGCTATCAAAGGATCTTGAACCCAAAAAGCACCCAAACATTTAAAGGAAGGAAGAGTCAAAAAACATAAATTTTTTTACAAAGGTGGAAGATGGAAATGTGCATCATAATAGATGTGATGGCCATTGCATGAAACAATGATTTATAACTCGAAAAGCTTACCTTAACATCACCCATTTTAAAGAAAAGATCAACATGTCGAACATCCTCCAACAAAACTTCTTTGATGAAAGATGATGTGAAGAATGAAGTGCCCAATGGAACCCTTAACACTCTAATTCCTTATGATGGGGTGTTAAACATGGATGGGGTGTCAAAGTTAGGTAGTAGACTAAAGGGGGACCATGCTACACATTTTTGACCTATTAAATAGAAAGACCTATCATGTGGAATTTTAGTTTGGAAATGTTCACATGCAAATGATATAATTGAGGGGGGGGGGCCTTATGATGTGACTATCATCTACAATAAATGGAAATAAACAAGAAGGGAAATGATTTAAACTTAGAGTTTTAAAATGAACTAAAACAAATAGTGCCCTTCGCAAGGGATCACCTTGACAGGTTTCCATGGCAGATGGGATGACCATGATGTTGCCTTCACAATTATGGTGAGTATAAAACAAGGGAAACTCAAATGCGTAAAATGCATGAACAAAGGGGATGCGTTGTATGATGTCCCCACCTGTTACATGAAGTTTTTGAAATATGAATCCTTTTAACACTAGATTAAAAACATTTGCCACATCTAGCTGAAGAACAGTTCAGTCAGGGTGAAGGTCCAAGGTGCACCTAATGTCATGGATTACACATCATGATATTGAAGACATAAAATGCGACCTATGAGTTGATACAACACTTCCCCCACGATAATGGGATGAACTCTGCATGAAAGCTTGGTCATGGTTAAGAGGCGGGCCATTCCAAGGATATGTGCAATTCGATGTGGGATGTGACCTTGCACAATATGAGAATAAAATTGAAATAATTGTGGGAATCCACTTGTAGAATCTTTCAAATGAAAATTGTTTCGAAGGTGAAAAACCATCCCAAAAAGGTTATTTGCAGATAAATGCGACATGTGTTTGGAATGCCAACTTGAAAGAATTGGATGAAAGCTCAAAGTCTTGGTTTGGTTCATAATATTGTAGGAAAAAGGGAAGAAACCATATGATTGAAGATGTAAAACACAAAAAACCAAAGTTGTGTCAGAGGACATGAATGAAGGAAAAAATGGTGTTAGAGTGCAAGTTGTTCAAGAGTATTCCCTTGCATGTCCTAGGACTAAATTTTGGAAAATGCGTTTATGAGTTAGAGGATCGTGTTGGGGAAGAGGCATTGAGTTCAAACTTGCCACCAAAGCTTGGGCCTATAAAAATAATTTTTCTTGTAGGCTTTTTGAGTCACCTACTAGAAAATGCTTAAATTGGATCCATGTTTCCTTGTGCCATGTTATCCCGCCACAAGGGGGCAAAATAAGAACATCATTGGGGTAACAAGAAGAGCAAATGCCAAGCAACCACATCATAAGGGTCTTGTGCCAGTTTATCCAATGGAAAATCAAATGCCATTTTTACATCACATTAGAAAACAATAGGGACGTGATTGTATAATCGAGGATGATGAAAGCCCAAATGGAAGGACCCGAAGACATACAACATTGAAGCCCAGGTTTAAGCCGATGCAAGCGGGGTGGGAACAAGGGAGGGTATTGAAACGAGATGGTCATAAGGGTTTGGATTAGATGAATTGGATACTTGACAAAAACGTTAATGATGGGCTAACATTCGAATGGTAAATTGATGCCCACATGTGGGGCAAAAACCTTTAAATGAAGGTTACAAGTGTGTTGTGGAAATGGGGGTAGGTTGGGGGGTCTGATCATGAACAATTTGTAGGCACTAATATAGTGGAAGGAAGAAAAGGTCTTGCATGTGCATTATCAAGGGGGTTTGGTAGAATGTAAAGTTGGGACCCTGTATTTGCACAAAAAATTAAGGTCCAGTAGGGGGAACTAGTGGGTATTGCATGGTTTGTTATAATAATGGGGGGAGGGGGGGAAATGCATGGTTTGTGGTTTGCATGGGAGGTGGGGTGGAAAAAAAGTTTATGGTGGTGTGTGAAACAACAAATGGGCGATGAAGTTTGATAAGACATGATGAATTGGGGGACATGGGACATTTGGTGCCCATGAGGAAAATGGTTTACTACGAGTACAAGCACCACTTTCAAAAGGTTTTACTTACTACTATACAAGGCATCCTAAATCTAGGGAACCAACCACATGAAAACCAAATGGGTCAAAAGCAAAAAGGTAAAAAATTGTTTAAGGTACCTTGGTTAAGGTGTTATGCTAACGCCAAACCCTAATTACACCATAATTTTGGACACCATCATCACTATTATACAAGGTTCAACACAACCTATACAACTTAATACCAAAATATCATAATCTTATTCTTTGTCCCCTGTCTTGTAGGACTTAAAACAAATAATGTCATGCAATTTTTTTTTAAAGAGATAAAAATAAAAGTAAAAATAAAGACCATTTGAGTGAATTTGTCACCCTCACACAAAGACATTTAAGAAAAACCCTAGTCCACTATAGTGGCTATGTATTATTGCCACTACCATTATTACCACTCCTAAAAAACTAACTAGAATTATTGTTTCCTTTCGCCTGGAATTTTTTCAAGATTAAGGTGATCAAACCTTATGGTGACATTACAAAGTTCAAGACCTAAAAAATTTCCCCTTATTCTTTGTTGAATTTTGTTGCCCAAAGAAGGAAGGAGGAGCCACCAATACTTACTATTGTTTAGGAAAGTAACGACAAAATTGCTTTGTTACTCTCTAGTCCTTCCTTTCCAATCTTTTTAACTTGGCCCTCTTTGTTTCTATTTTTGTCAGTGTGGCTCCCCTTGCCAACATCCACAAAGAAACTAGCCAGTGTTGGTCCATGCTACTACCCCTATTGAAAAAAATTCATGCATTCATTTTTGTCATAAACATCTTCAACAACTCCAATTATGATGAAATAGACTGTTTAGAATATTATAAATATCTTTTACATTACATTTTTTTAAAAAGATGGACATTGGTTTTTCATTTTTTTGCAAGTGATAGTTAATGGGTGTTTTAAAAAAACTTAAAAAAATTGCCTACACATTTATGCCAATGAACTATTTCAAAGTAGGAACTTTTCAAAATAACCACCCTCAACTTTCATCTTAGGGGCAATTATTTTAAGAACTAAGCTGTCATTTATACAAAAGTTACATATGACCATGTTAATTATGATTTCATGTGTAAATCATCATCCTTGAAGTTAGGGAAACTTTACAACTAAATCCTAACATTGTGATTTTGTGTAGATACACATTCTTGTGCTAATCATCATGAATCAAGATGATAAGTACATTATAAATAAATAAAAATGCATTTCTTTTAATGATTACCTAAATGTTAAAGACCCTACCACCAAGTAGAGGCAATGCCACCAAATGTGAAACCATTTTTATTGTTTTTGGACTTTTATGAACCACTTATGGACTAGGTAATGCTCAAAAGTGGCTTGGTTATCACATATAATCAATTATATGCAATAACCAGGCCGCTTGCACCAATTATTATGCATAACCGGTTGTTTGAAAGCATTAAACATGCATTTATTATCTTTTAGTTGGTCATGGTGGAGAAGGTTTACGGTACCTGGAGCCAATCCACTACCTTATTCATGCATGTAGGTTACTAACAAGAACCAATGGAGTGATTTCTAGGATTTGTGGATGGGTTATGGACGTAAACCAATGGCATGGTCTAACACACACATGTTATTACTTATAACCCATGTGTAGCCAACCAATGGCATGGTCTAACACACACATGTTATTACTTATAACCCATGTGTAGCCAACCAATGGCATGGTCTAACACACACATGTTATTACTTATAACCCATGTGTAGCCAACCAATGGCATTATAAGGCACCTTCAAACAATTGATTATGGACTAGATAACCAACAAGAAGATGATAATTACCAAAAAATTTGAAACATGGAAGTGCCAAAATTATTTCCAATAATTAACGGACTCAAATGTTATCAAACATAACTAGTTTGTACAATAATTAGAAAATGGCAATTGGCTTATCATTGTTGTTTTTGTAACTAAAGAAGGCACAATTTATGAGATTAACAAAAACAATTGATGCACACATAGGTTATGGGTTATAAGCTTTCCATGACTATCCAATGAGGTGTGCTACCAATCTTGGAAAACCACATATGTAACAAAAATATAGTACCTATGATTACACTGATATCTAAACAATTTAAAAAACTTAAGAATGAATTTTGAATTCATGCATGTCAAAAGAAATAAATTAGGTGGTAACCCCACCCACCTTTCATTTGAACAATTGGGGACATGGTTTCCCTTCTAATGCATGGCTCCTAATTTTTTTCTTCCTAAAAGAAAAAACCTCCCACCCCTTCAGAAAAGATATAGTACATGAATATAGTGTGATTCATATTAATTAATTGCGGGGACTCCCAAAGTCATAGTACTTGGGCATTATAATACTTCACATTACCAATGGCAATCATTTGTCTTTTGTTCAAATACAATTAACTAATGTAATTATTTATAATAACATATGGACCAATAATTTTTCGCATTGAATTTTTCTTATTTTGCAAAAAAAAGGAGGAAAATATGTTACAATATATATATTTGGGAAAAAAACTCACCAAAAAGGAACTTTAAAAAAAAAAATCCCAAAATCGTCCCAACTACCTAAAACATGAAAAAATGCTTAAGATTTTTCAATTTTCATATTTCAAATATCACCAAATTTGGGCAGATATTTTTATGGATGATCACCACTTGGGCAACATCACAAAATTGGAGGGGGGAAACATTAATATGAATAAAGTAAAATTGGATACAATTTTATAAAAATATATTAAAAGCTTTTTTTTGGTTCAAATTTCAAGTTTCAACAATATCACCCAATCACCATTATGAGTTTGAATTGGTACTTGTGAACCATATGCATGTTCTTTCCTTGATTAGAGACTTTGAGTTTCTATGAACTACATCTAAAACCCTCTAATACAAATATTAAGATGCAAAACAATACTTTGATGATATTTGGATCAAGATTCCACATTTGTTTAACAAGACAATTAAGCACATTGCATAAGAAGATAGACATCAAAAAAATAAAATAGGAACACCAACCAAATCATGAAGGATGACATGATTTTAAATTGTAATGCATAGTTTTAACCATAAGAAAATTGTTACAAACATTCACAATTTCACATTTGTTAGCAATAGTCCAAACTTGCTAAAAACTCAATACATTACTCCAAAAACCATCATTAATATATGCATGTCAATCCATTGTTGTTTTAAAATTCAAACCACACATGTAGTTAAAGTTGCATGCAACTTATACAAATTGAAATAAAACTTAAAACATTTTCCAAATTCTAAATTTCACATTAAAAACATATAAGATAAAACCTCACTTCACAACACCCATTCACTTTGATGAACATTGTTTCTATCACAAACACTCAAAATATGGTAGACAATATCCTTATTAATTCAATAAGGATGTGATAATCAATACTTATCTATAAGGATATTTTTTGTCAATTACTCGTCATTGTTCACCCCACAAATTACTAACCAAATTAGTTAATGTACATGTTTCATTAAATAATAAGCAAGGACCCACTTCCTATTGACAAAAAAAGCCTCATGATCAAGGCATGACAAAACTTGCCATATGAACATTGATAAAACAATTGTCAAGTCTTTATATTGTACATTCAATTATTACATTAGAGCACCACAATAAGTAGTTTATTGTGCCCCCGCATACAAAAAAGGTTTTTTTTTTCCAACTTCTTCAACATGCCTCTATAGATGGAAATAAAATTGTGTTGCATACCATGCCCATAAAAATTGGACAACAAGGCACAACTGAAAAGGAAGGAAAGATTTATGTTATCCATTCATGGGATACTTTTGATTCTAATGTCACAAGTTTAAGGACCCATATTTGTTAAGCTTATTTAATATTTATGATCCTTTTTTAAACAACCATGAACATAAACAACCACTCAATCATGAATGAAGTTTGAAATTTTGTGCTTGGTTGCATTTGTTTTAGGCTCATGAATTGTGTTTATGTACTTTTTTGTCAAGTTTGGTTGCAATTTCAATTTCATGCATAAAAGCTTGTTCCAGGTGCATGTGTTTAAATTTGAACTTCAAACCTTAATGTTCATTTGATTTTTTTTCAAATTTTTATTTTGCTTCGAGATTGTGTTGTATAGTTCAAAAATCTACTTTTGCTTGTGTGAATTGAACATTGCAAGTCCATTTTGTGAACTTGAAACCTCTACTTTTTTTTAGTTTTTTGCAAGTTTGTTTTGTTTAATTTTTGTGTTTTGTTTGTTTCTACTTTTGTCAAGTTTGCTAAACAATGTTGAAAATTTCCAAACAATCTCTTCCAAATTTGTGTTTGCTTTTTCAAATTTGTTGTGTGAGTGCTTCAAGTTCATGTTCCAAACTCTGAAATAAAGTGCAATTGTAATGTTTAAATTTCCAATTTCTTGTGTTGTTTATTTCATTGTTTTCCATGATGTGGCTTTATTGAAACCACCATTAAACTTCAAGTTCCACCTCTTATTCATCACATATGTAATGTCTAATCTTGATCCATATAAAGATAATGCATGCATGACATACCAAGCTCTTATGCCAATCTATCACCCACATGTTTGTCACCCATATTTATGTCACCTATGTTAGTTGTGATGGTTTTGAAATGATTCTCGAAACTTGTTTTGTAAAATTGTAGAGCTTGGAGCTAATGAGTCAAAATAAAAGACTTACCAAAGAAATTTGAGATAATAAATCTCATATTTATAAATGTTACATTAGATTTTGAGCAAATAGTTATCATATTTAAATGATGTAATATTTATTTAGTTGATTACAAGTATGATTTTTTGAAAATCGTTACATTGATGTACTAGACATTACAAAGCAAAAATGGGTCATAAAATGATATAGTTACTCAAAGCTTGTGAAAATAAATCCACATGGCATGACCTTTAGTTTGTTCATGCACTATCTTGGTTTAAAGTTGCCCACCCAATTTATGATGTTCAATTAGCCACAAAAATTATAAAACATATAAAGTTTTTTTTGTTTTACATGGAACATAAAACATGAATTGTAAGGTTTTGTTGCAAACCCATGTAGGGCACAAAACAACAAGCTTACAAAGTTTCATTGTGGGGGGTTGGG
>Ga0209611_10003336_pt1 | contig 27911 bp, 18 predicted proteins | sample S1TSphgellanicum_3_FD_187693 | JGI IMG/M metagenome (GOLD analysis project Ga0209611, IMG submission 187693) | Host-associated microbial communities from peat moss isolated from Minnesota, USA - S1T2_Fc - Sphagnum magellanicum MG (SPAdes) (version 2) | ecosystem: Host-associated > Plants > Peat...
TCAAGTTTCAAATTCTAATATTGTTTTTAAAAACTAAAATAGTAGTTTTCATAATTGAAATATCAATTTTCAGATTTGAATTAAAAATCCAAAGTTCAAATATTAATTTTGAGATTCATTATATGAACAATATACATACGTATGCATATATATAATTTTAGTACATACATTAAAATACACCCGTATGTCATTGTAGAATACCTTTAGGATGCAACTAATTTGGTGACTACTTCGACTAATGGGACATATCAACCTATTAATGGATGAAAATGAATGTAAAATCGATCCAATCAATAGGATGAAAATTTTAATAGTTGCATCATAGTTGTGAAAATGACCAAAATAGTTGAAATTTGGTTTTGTAGTTGCAAATGTTCCCAAATCCAGTCGCAAACGACTACAAGTCACATGTAGTCGTAAATGGAGTGGTTACATTTTGGCTGATTTCTACTAGTGTTGGCGTTTGATGCGTGCTAGTGTAGCATCTATTATAATTTATCCTTTAAAGTGTGAAAATTGAATGTAAAGTCCTCTTTACTAACTTTTGCATTGAAAATTATAGCATTGAAATTTTTTGGTTATGGTTTAATGTGATGGTTCCAAGTGTAAACAAATATGATTATGCTACAAAGAGTATTTCTTTTTTTTCATTTGTGATTCCTTCCATTAGATCGTAACACAACAAAACTTTAGGATGTTTGGTATTGTTATCCAAATGTTTAGTTACAACAATGGATTACATTAAATGGTGATTAGGTTGTTTCCCCAATCATGATAACATGTGCATTATGCAACCATCATTGGCTTAACAACATTGAATAATTAGAATTCAAAACATTGTTTTTCATTATTGTGAACATTGCAATGTAGGGAATCCCATGAATGAGGATTTTGAGGTCCTTGACAAGTTCAACTGGTTTGGTGATGGTTTAGGATTAGGGAGTCGTAACCATTTTCGTAGCTCCGCCATCATGATGTTTACGTTGAATCCTCCATCCAATAGGACATCCTTAACAATGTTCTTGCCCACTTGAACCTATATCACAGCCTTGTGAGGATCAATCACCATCGAGGTGATAATCATAGTTTTACCACTAATTATTGGAATAGGTCTTGCTGCGATGATATTTTTTCTTCCAAGGGCAAGCTTGGCAACAACATATTGTCTCAAATCTAGAAGGAGATTGAAAAGTTGACCCAAAATAAATGTCACTATTACAGATAGGTGTTTTTAAGTTAGTTTTTTTACTTAGTTTAGTCATATTTTTAGTCACATCAAACAATGGACAAAATTAGTTGTAGTCATAACAAACAAGTCGCTTTTAAACACAAATGTGACTAAAAATATATGACTAACATGATTAAATATGCTTGTCCAAAATGACAAATGATTAAGGCTATTAGTTGACGTGGCATTATTAATTTGATTTTAAATTAAGAGTTAATATTTACATGAATATATAATGACATTATGGAACTTTAATATTTTGAAACTATACGCGAATCCAAAATGCTAGCATTCTTGATCTATGATTCAATGTTGGAAAAAACAGTTTTTTTTTCCAATGTTGACATTACTAGCAAATCGTGTTAATTAATGTCATAGGCTTTTGAATTCCCAAATGTAGGATTTTTTAAAATAATGAATGTTTCAAGTTTGAACCTTCTTGGCCACATTCCAAGGCTTTAACCATTAAGCCATCACCTCACATAATGACAAAAAATGACATCACAAAATATATAAACACATATTTTGAAAAATATAATGAATTTTTTTTATATCACTATTTGATTTAATTGATTTGATAGGTTTATTATTACATTGAAATTTGTAAATTTTTTAATTCAAAAATGTGTAAATCATAATTATTCTAAATATTCATTAATTAACAAATTCAAATGCATCATTTGAAACTTTAAATTGAGTTATATATTCAAATATTATTTAAACACATCTAATTTATTAAATTGCATGAAACTTTGTGATTATTTTCCATTTCAAAATCTACAACAACTAAGATGATTTTAAATATTTATTTTTAAAATCCATGTAAAGTCTCAAATAAAATTATTTAAATAAAACATTTACTTTCACAATTACATTGAATTTTTTATTTCTTTAGTTTCAAAATGTGAAAAAATAATTAAATCACTTAATTTTAAAACTCATATATAATGTATTAAATCTTTGATTGAGTTATACTCTATAATTATTTAGGTAAAAATAATTTATAATCATAATCATGTTGAGCTTTGTGATTTGTTTTAGTTTCAAAACGTTTTCAATATTTGTTTCAAAAATTCAAGCAATGTTTTTTTCACTTGGGTTAGAAATTTTGCATATAACTATTTGGGTACATTTGGTATCCTTATTTTCATCATTGATTTCAATTTTATAGTATTTTTAATCCAAAGTTGTAAACATTCCATTAATTTACATATTTTGATTTATGCCAATATTTATCAAATATCTTTAAAATATCATAACAATTTTTTATCTTTTCTGAAATTATGGTATTAAATTTTGTACATGCTTTCAATCTTCTATCAATTTTTGTAATAAAAGTAAAAAAGTTGAATTCAATATTACAATGTTTTTGTAATAACAATGGATTTTACTATATTTTATAGATTAATTATTTTTTATTTTAAAAATTTTAAACTTAAATGAGATGTACATTAGTTTTATTCTATTTTTTAATCAAATTACACAAAGTTATTTTATTTTATTATTCCATTTTACTCATGTCATTTGATCATAAATAAATAAATAGATGGTTTAATTTGGGGCTAATTTAATTTGGACATATATATGCATTCAATTGATTTATCACAAATATGAATTGAATCATGGATTTTGAATAATTCAAGATTTGCATGTACATTTAGTTAATTATTATGATTTATTTTCAATAATTTTGAAAAAAGTAGTAAATTTGAATTAATACTCCATTTTTTTCATTACTTTTTTTTTCAAATTTTCCCCCTTGTAAATTATTTGTTCCTTAGAATAATTATAAATAATAATTGAAATTATGAGAATTATATCTTTTGTCAATTTTTTTGTAATGAAGTTTTAAAAACAAGAACCTGGATTTTTTTCCATTTTATTAATACTACATCATTAACAATAACATAATAATCATGTGTGTCATATTTTATTACTAATTCTAGTCATGTTAATTGTATTCTAGTTTACATAGATTAATCCACGTGGGCACCGTGAACATTTACCACGTGTGCAACATATTGTCTAATTTGATTATAATACTAAATTTTTTAGTCATAATGGATATTGATCTTAATCATGATGGACACATTTACTCACTTCATATTAGTGCATTAGAAATGTAAACTATATAGTCATTTTAATCATGATGCTAGTAGTGTAAAAACCATGTTTTTATAGTAGTAGGTATGTTTACTTTCCAAATATTGTTGGTTAATATCTTCCAAAACCAAAAAGTTTCTGATATTTTCGATAGCATTGGTATTTTTGGTAGATCTAATAGATTCGATAAATTTGGTAGCATCGATAAATCTAGTAGGTCCTATAAAGTGATTTTGGTATCCGAACTGAGATTTCTTATGAGGTTGGTTTTAACCAAAATTTGTATACTGGCTCTAAGCAGACCCCTTGGTTCCTTTTGTCGTATGTCCTTAATAGCTTTTTCAAACAAACATAGATGCTTTTCTTCTTCTTGCCAATTGGCCAAGCTCTTGTTCTTGGGAAGCTTAATCTCCTTGAATACCACATAATACAAAGACATTTGACTACAAGTGGTAACTACTAAAACCATGTCGATAACAACATCGTCCTTCTTAGGAGCAATCGTTGCTACCTTTTCTATAAACATCGCTTGAGCTATGTCTTTTATGAAATAGTCCTAAATTTTATGTTTAATGGAATTGCAAATGAAACAATGGTAAATGATGGAACTGGATTTGTTTGCTTCTCCACGACCTCCTTTGTTATTGGATTAATTTCTTGTACCACCACCAATTTGGCCAAAATTCCATGCTCAACTACCTCCTTGTCTTTAAGTTTGTTGTTCGGATTGTCCAGATTCTAGTGGCAATGCTCCTTGAAATGTCCTTGTTTATTACATGGACACATCACATTTGTTTGCCTTTTTCCACTAGCCTTTTCCTGTTTGGTTGGTGGTTCCAACAATTTACAGTATTCATTGGCATCTTCATACTTTTTTCACAAGTGACTACAATTTTTTTATGTTCGAACAAGGTGTCCCTCTTCATCCCCATTGTGGTTATCTAGAGATATGGCTACAATCCTACTAAAAAAAAGTGGTCAACAAATTGTCATCTGCTTAATGCTAAAGGTAGTTTGTTAATTTTAATATACGTTCATAATATACTTCCACCTTCTCATCTCTGCCTTGTTGTATCACTCATAATGCCATGTACACTTGTTCAATAGTTTGTACTTTGTGGTAACATTTACAAAATGCAACCTCCAACTCCTCAAATCTACAAATTGGATGGGCTCTCAAAAAATTATCTCCCCATTTAGATATGACATTGTGAAGTGTAAAACAAAACAAATTGATGATATCAACATCATTTTTTTCTCCATTGGCTTGAATGGCCTTGCAAAAAACTTATACATGAACATCACGATCCATTCCCATAGTGTAGATGAGGTAGAGTAAAGACTTCCTACTTGGTAGAAGATTTGGTGCTATAGGAGGTTGGACAATATACCATGGGGGATACCATAGATTCCAGATAGGCCCTATCCATGGTCCTACAATGTATGATCTTGGATTTTAATCTTCTAGGGGTCTACTACCACCACTTCTTGGAGGGCCTTTATTGCCACCTCCTAGAAAACTACTACCACCACCTCCAAGAGGATCGCCACCACCATTAAAAGGTTCACCACCACTGGTGTTTGTAGGTACATTCCATTTAATGGTAGGAAGCCAACTAGCATTTCCAATTGGGGATGGTTGGCCTCTTTGTTCATGGTACAATTTTTTGATAGGAATGATTCGTGGCATCCTAGGGTTGTGCTTTCTTTTGAAATACTCATCATCTTCATTCGAAGGCTCCCCCTGATCTATTACAATCCCAACTTGTGTAATTCCCAAAATTAACTTTGGTGGTGTTGTGGGGTTAACTAAAGGATCGAACATTAGAGGCCACAATGTAGGAACACTCCTTATGCCCCCATTACCAAAACAAAAATATGGTGTATAAGGTCCAACATGAGGATACATTGAATTTGCAAATTTTACTAAATTTTGCTCCATGACATTTTTGGTAAATGGAACAGACACAAGTGGAATAACTAACTTTCTACAACCTACATTTGGTAATGCTAAAAAATAAACCAAATTCTAAACATTCAAAATTCAAATTTGAATAGGTAATGATACTGAATAAGGTCTATGATCCATCAGCACCATTTGTGTAAGCAAAATTCGACTAGACTGATAAGGATAATATTTTGTGATCTAGTGACTTGAATTTTGACAAAAAGTACAAACTAGAAATGCATGTGGAGAAGTACAAGTGTTAAAAATGAGAGTTATTGGAATTTCCTAATGGAATGAGCTTTTTTTCATTTGAAATGCTCATCTTCAAGGACTTCACATTTCACACCTCATTTGAAAGCTCCTTCCCTTAAAATTGATGTTGTTCATTAATTCGCTTTTAGAGTCAATCAATTTCACTCTCTCTGGTGTGTGGAATTGTTACAATGGTTTCATGGGACCAAAAATCTTTATTTTCGATAAGGTCCTAAATTAATTCTCATGGAGTTTCTGGTTCGGTCTTATTGCATCACAATTCTAGTGGATGATTTTCAATAGGTGGTATAGTTTCCAATTTAGTATTTTCGATAACATTTTCAAATTTGTTTTGCTCCCCATTGAAAGGTCGCAACCTCTTTTGGGTCAATTTTTGGTTACTCCAATGGCTCCAAATTATCTATGTGCCCTATTTTAGCACTTTCCTACAAAACTTGCTTTACTATTTTCTTCATACTTCTTGTCAACATTATTGGCATATTGTAAATGACTACAAAAAACTTGTAATTTATGGGTTATTTTGGTTTTCAATTTTTATTTGTTAAACAACAATGACAATAAACCTGTTGTTTGTTTTGGTAAAGTCAAATAATTCTAACCAATATTTGTCCAAATAGGAACAATAATGAACCACAATTTTTGGAGTCAATATCCGTGGCATGGTCACCAAATGTTAAAGTCACATGGTGAACTACTGAGTTTTGAGATAAATAAGGGAAAAGAAGGTAGAATCTTTTTATTTTCCTTAGATAAGCAAAGAGCTTAAGCAAAAAATAGGTAGTGTCTACACTTAGTAGGACAATTTCATGACCTTTCTATAGAAACAAACTTCAAAAAAATATAAAGAAAAAGACCTTGCATACAAAAAGACTGAATATTCACAACATACAAAGAAAAAACTACACAAAGAACTTCCACATACAGAAGTATGGCATGAAAAAAAGTAAGTTACTCCAGAAAATATTCTCCTATACAGCACACAAAAGGACAACACTTTAAGTACTTCCAAGAAAGAAAGACAAAAACAATGGAATAGGCAATTAGCCTAATCCCAAAAAAATCGATCTTAAATATAAGTCAATTTTAACTAGTAGTAAAAACTAGTTTCGATAATAAGGTTTTTAGTAGAAAAAATTCAATAAATGGGTTTTAATAGGGAAAATTCATTTTTGGTAAAACTTTCATAAAAATCCAGTTTCAGTAAAATCTACTTTCAACAATGGATCTAAGGCCTTGTCTTGTAACACGACTAGTAGATGCAACCTCAATGTGTTACAAAAGGGCTCTTTCTTCTTTTCTCTATCATCTTCAGCCTTAGACCCATCAACTTCCCTTGCACCCTCACCTCCCAACAACCCTAATCCTTCTACATGCCCAATTAAGTGAAGTTGATGATTTGGAGCATACATTCGTTTGTTCTTGAGGTTACCCATGTTTCTTCACAACATTTGATGAAAGTAATTTGAACCATGGTGAAATGATAGACCTACATCTATGTAGCAAACAATATAACTTGCAAATCTTCATGTTCTAGCTAACTTGCATTCACAATTCAAAATAAATTAGTGTTTGAGTTTCAATTTCATCATTGATCAAACATAGAAACCCCAAAACAAAACAATAGCTTCAGAACCCTAAAATAAATAATGTTATTTGTATTTACAAAAAAACATGTTTTACCATTATCACACAATGATTTTTTTTTGGCTAGAACATGAAATCACTATAGCATGCTCTAGATCTACTAGTCTAAAATCTCAACCTTTGAAGTTCATGAAATCTTTGATTTCAAACAACAAATCCATCACCCAATCCAACCTTCAAAATCTTCACAACAAAGGTTGTTTAAAGGTTGCATTGGGCATAGAACCTGTTATAATTGCTCCTTGGTGCTTGTTTTGATTGTGAGTAGCAAAAAACTTGACATTGGTGGAAGATGAAGATCCATGGGTGGCATCCATGGCAAGCAAGCTTCTACTAGTCTAAATAGTGGTGGCCATTAAGTGCAGCAAACTAAAACAAGCTTGTGGAGTAACTTAACAATCATTGCACAACCTTGAGAGTTATGACTCCATTTCAAGTTCCAAGCTTTCCATTGCATGGGCTTCTTCAAGTTATAAATTTCACACACAAATTGATGTTCACCATAAAAAAGCTTAGCATAATGGTTGGTAGGTCACTTGAATACTAAAGATGAAACAATGAACTACTAATGAAGGATTTTGCACATATGGGCTTTCAATAGACATTTGTTCATTCCACATTGGATGAATTGATTTTCATTGATACATTATATAACATAAAATTTTGTCAAAATTAATTTAATCTTTATATGTTAAATTTCATAATAAATGCTTTGTATCTAATACACACGTGTGAATGATTCAATGGTTTTCATACACATAGCCACAATATCCAAATTAATATCATGTACATGCTAGCTTTTGGAATGAATTAAAAATCTAATCATGTTGATTCACTTGGTTTTAATATTTGTTGACATTTTAAAAATAAAATTGAAAATCCTCCTTATTATGTACAAACATGAAATTTATTAAACATAATATTGTATTTCCTACTAAATGTAAGAAACCCACACACACACACACACACACACATATGTGTAATATTATATATCACATCAAATCTCCATGAAAATGCAACCTTTTCATACACAACAAAAAACATTTTGTTTGAGGAGGTATTTCAAATTAACAAATCTTAATGGTCAAAACCGTGCTCAGATGCTAAAAAAATGATTACATGGATAACTAAGTTCAAAACATATACTCCAATTGATTTCAACTCCAACCCTCATAATCATCAAACTATGCCCATCCACACAATATTAGAAGGAATGGATTAATTTTACATAGGATTAAGGACATTCAAAGTTTTAGCCCTAATCAACACTGTAATGTTCACTACTTAATATTCACCAAATGACCGTCCATACATTTAGATTACCCAAAAAAAATTGAGATGAAAATTCATAAGTATAAAAAAATTATGCACTTAATTTCATCAAAGCTTATAACTCATGCAACAAAATTTCAAAGTTAAGGTGGTGTAGGATTTTATTGGATTCAACACAATCCTTGACTCTTTTCATTTTCATGTTGAAATTTTCATGTCCTCTGAAATTCTATAATGCTTAAGATTCTAAAAATTGTTGAGCAATTCCAAAATTTTATCTAAAACTAGACTGGAAGTTCTAAATCTTTCAGGAGTAATTACACTTATAGTCAGTCAAACTCACCCCATGGTCAAATAGTGAGAGATAAACATGAATGAATGTGGATGAAAAAACCTGATGAATGTAATTGAATATAATGGATTATGATAGATGAAATAATACTAATCCATGATCCTGTTTTACCTCGTAACTCCTGGCTCATCGCTCATGACCTAGCTGCTCACGAATTAGGGCCCTATTGAACAAGGCTCACGAATTTTCGATCAAGCGTTATCGGAACAATTTACTACGACCCTGTTGAACCAGCCTTCCTCGGAATTTTGCATGAATTTTCGTCCAAAAGATACCATTGACGTAGGCCTCTGAAATTTTACAAGCCACCAGGAATCGCCGGGACCTCGTGATGAAGGAGGGCGGCGGGGGGAGATGTTTGTGGTCACAATTCATTGTACTTTTTTACTGCTCCGCATCCATGACTTGGCCGTGGGGTATGTGGTATCCATGGCCGCCCTCTCTAGGCAAACAATTGAAAAAGCCACCTACAATCGGATCAGAAGCTATAAGTAGGCGATTCTTACCCTCTTTCGTTTTAAGACTTTTTCTTTGAACCTTTTTCCCCTACAGGAACAACCCCTCCATACACCATCCATTGAATTTTATTTTGATTGAAATTGACCGCGCGAAATGACCGTTTGAAAAAGTGGGGGTCAGGAAAATAAACCCCGCCAATAAAGCTCCTTTGGAGTCCATGTGAAAAAGCGCCGGTTGATTGTTGATCCCAGTTTATAGGGTTACGAAACCAGCGGCGACCTGACAAATGGTCAGGTTCTGAACTAATCCCAGGTGGAGCCAGTCCAACAGGTAACCGAACTCGTCTTTTAGTAGCCAGTCAACGTGTCCTCCACTCTACGGAATACAAAAAGAGCCCGACTAGTATTATAAGTCCTAGAGTCGTTCCTTTGTCTCAGGGTGGAACCCCAAGACCTATAGAATAAGGCAAGGACTTGGCCCGTGGGATGTTGGTTCTGATACCCAAGACATGAGTCTTTTGAAGTTTAGGACCTTCCAGTCTCAGTACATAGGACATGAATTTTATTAAGGTCTAGGATGTTATGTTTGTACAAGCTGAAGACATTAAGGCTAAAGCATATGATCTAGGACATGAAAGCTTATGGGCCTAGAACATTGGGCTTTAGACTTTTTCTATCCCTATGGCCCAGAACATGAGGCCTGGAGACATGAAGATCTTGACTATCCTTGCTCCAAGGGCTTAAAACATGAGGCCTAAACACAAAAGCATCTCAAAGCCTAGGACATGAGAGCCTAGGGACATGAAAACGATTGATCATAAAGGAAATGAAGGCATCAGAAGGGGTGATCCTTGACTTTGATTCCTATACCGAGGGCCTAAAGACATAACAACATCTGGCCTAGGGACTTGCAAACAAGGGACATAAAGACATTTGACCTAGGGACATGAATAAGTCTATTTTTTCTAATGTTATTCATCACCCCTTATCGCGGTTGCCAAAAATACATCAACAAACATTGGGGCATTCACTTTTAGAATTGTTCTGTCACATGTCACTACAACATGTCCTAAGCCAACTATTATAAATGTTAAACCCAATGTCTTAAGCCCCAAGCCAAATGGCCTAGCCATAAATCCAATGTCTTGCGCCCTAAGCCATTTGTCTTACACATCAAAACCAAGTATCTTAAACCCTAAGCCCTATGTTTTAGGGCTTAAGCCAACTGTCATTAGCCCTGAAGCCAAATCTCTAAGGCTTTAGCCAAATGTCTTAAACCCTAAAGTCAAATGTTCTAAGCCCTAAGCCAATTGTCTTTTGTCACATGTGAAAATTTCATATAAACACCCTATACCAACTATCATAGGCAATTGGTAAAAGATCTCACCAAAGACCCTAAGCCAACGGTCCTATGCCATTAATGAGGTCTCATAAATTCCTTAAGCCAAATCCCTTATAAATAAATTAAGCCAAAAGTTCCATGACCACCTTAAGCCAAAAGTTTATGAACTCCCCCTCAACCACAAGTCTTAAGCCACAAGCCAAAAATCCCATGGACATAAACCAAATATTTTGTAAACGTTCTAAACCAAATGTATTTAGATTCAATATAAGTAGGTTATAAAAACAAAAATATATGTTAAAAGCTAATACGATTTGACTTAGTATTAACCCTAAGCCAATAAATTTAACCCTAATCCAAAATTTAATTTGACATGCATTGTCATAATCTTAGCCGTGGGCTCACGACCAAAGCAAGGGCTTGCAAAGATGCGAATTAAAAGTGAGCATAGGAATCACATTTCATGCCTCCGGGAATGCAAGAGAGTGTGAGGGAATGAACCCCCACACTTCCAAATGAGCTCCCAATTTGGGAATTGGAATCCCAATGGATTCCCAAATTTTCAAAGGGCGACTGTAGGGGTCAAAATTCATTGGATTAAGAAGATCATTATATCATTGGAAAGCTCTTGGAACGCCCCTAGCTAGGCACAGAGAATACTATAAAAGGGAAGGTGATGGCTTCCCCTAAGTTCAGGTCGTGGTGAATCTTATGAGTTCGTGTTTGCCCATGGCTCGTCTGTGCACCAAAAGTGTTCCAACTATGAACTAGTCAACTTGTTGATTAGTTTGTGTAAGTCCATGTGAGTAATTGAATTGCTTGTCACTCTTCCTAGTCCCCATCCTAGAGCTTTAGCACACCCTTTTACCCCCAAAAATGCTACGAGCTAAGAAGTGTGCCCCAACTTTTTATCCTTTCATTGTTTTCACATTTAGACTCGCAGTTGGGTTTATCAAGGAGTTTGAAAGTGCGTCATGCACATTCTGACTTGGTGCTATAATATTTTTGAGCATATTGGTTTAGGGTAAAAATAATTTTCAACATTTTGGCATGGCGGTAGAGTAATTTTTGAGATCTTGACTTTGGTTTAAAATAAATTTTGGCATCTCGGCCTTAGGTAGTGCCATGTCCCATATGGCTATTTCCCTATTCCATAGGGAAGATGTTAAATCGGCCAAAGAAATTGAATGCAATTAATATAAAAAGTACTATTTTGATTCCCCCCCCCCCTTCCTGCTTTTTGCCCCTTTGTTTTACCTTGTTACACTTAATTGATGGGCCAATGCGCACTTGGCCTTTTGGCTTTTCTCCTTGTGATACCTAATCACGTTTTTTGTCCATGTCATGCATGTTTTGAACATGTTATTGGTATTAGGGGTATGTCATGCATGTTTTGAACATGTTATTTGTATTAGGGGTATGTAACATGTCACTGCGCATTTTATGTGCCCTTTAGAATATTCATAACATGTAAGGTGATGAGTGCAAAACATGCATGGGTATCACTGAATTTGTTTTAGAAAATATGAATGGGACAAAGGCCAGACTAGGGGAAAAAATAGCAGGAGTACTTTTGTACTGACTGCATTCAATTTCCTTGTCCGATTTAACATTTCAATAGGTACTTGCGCCATGCATGCACGATGTTATCGCCAGGCTACTGCAGCTGCATCTACGGTGCAGCGTCTGCATCTACGGTGCAACGCTGCAGGTAAAGAATTACGATACCAATTTTATTTTCTAAATTGCAGGGAATCTCGAGGGTATGGCTGTAGCTCGCTGCAGCCATTTAAGAGAGGTTCAACGAGCAACTAGACCACTAGAGCGTAAGGCATCTCGGCGAGTGATCAGGAGGGGGATAGCGAGTTTCTGTTTCTTTCTAGAAGTCAAGTGGGGAATTCAAGTCGCTGCTGATCATTAAAAACATTTTGAAATTTTGGGTGTGGTAGTTGAATTACAATTTAGCCCATGATCAGCGCGTTGCAGGCAAGAAATATAATTTGTGACCGGAGCGCCACGAATTAATTAGTTCCCTTTCGACGTAGTCTCGAGTCGGGAGTTAAAGTTTTGAGACGTATTGCACTTGACCAGCTGGTTACTCATTTGTTGCGGGCCGTAGTCGCCTGACTCGATACGGGCGTTGTGTGTGATTTCCAAACAAGATCAGAAAAGTTCGATACTTTTTTCGCGTTGGGGGCGTTCCTACTCGAGGTTTTTGTAGTCCTCGACACTGCAGAAATGAACTAGGAGATTCCTGTGTTCGTCTTCTCGGAGATAGATCTAGGTACGTTGTTATAGATTGAACTTCTGAATGCCATTATTGCGCAACCTGCATTGGGTGATGCACGAATGATGTTTCGAGTATAATGACATGGTCTAGTTTAGAAGCTTTGTTACACTTTCGTGAGGATTGCACATGAGAGATTGTTGTTAGGGTGTTGTGTCTCTACTGACGTCGAGATATAAGGTCGCTACTTCCAGCAGTGGCTTGAGTTGGATTTGAGAATTCGATTTGAGTAGAAGTCTGGAGGTAATTTTGCGGGTACTCGTGAGAATATTGTACTCATGCGAGTTGAGAGCTTATCTTAGGCAGCCTCACCTCGCTTCACTTGTCTGGAAATTTAGTTCTCTCGTTGTACTGCGGCCAGCCTGCAATATACGCGGCTTGATATTGGAGTACATCATGATGTTTGCGGCACTTCATTCAGCTACCTAATTCCTGTACGTGATTAGTTTCGGCCAGCGAGTTGCTCAGGATTGTCATGAACAGGGAAGATTTTAGTTTAAAGTTGGTCTAGGGAGTTCCGTTTCAAAATGGTTATGAATCGAGCTCATATCATCTTATTAAGTAGTTGTCCTAGAAATTGCCCGTGAGAGTGCGTAGAGAATCGTCAGGCTTATATGCAACGCCGATTTCAAAATCGTTGTTAAGTTCTCTGTTTCCTCCTTCTGTGCAAATGTTGTAGAACTTGACCTCTGAGAGTGCAGGGATATCACGAACCCTACTCGTGTTCAACGCCGTTACAGAGGAACCAGAACTTTCCCATTGTTTTTCACTGCATCGGACGCATCCGGTTCGGGAACCATGAATTTCTCGTTTTTGGATCAGAATTGTTATGGTAGTGTTTCAGTACACCAGTTGCAGATTATCAATGATTTATGCAAGAAGCGTTGTAGAGAGGAGGGCTCGATCAGATTCTACTTTACATGTGCTCACGAGTTCCTCGGTTCCTGTGCAGATTCTAAGAAGTGCTGAGCTCTCACTTAGCGATGGCGAGCTTGTGGCTGGTTTCTGCGGGATGGAAATAGGTGAATTGCAAGAGAAGCCCCATAGGAGTGATCTCAGCTCCACCCTGTTTGTAATCATCTGAGTTTGATTCGGAAGCTTAAGCTGCAATGGCTGTTCATAAGGAAGAGACAATGCTGGAGAAGTTGAACGCCGTTCGACCACTGTTTCATCTCATAGTGGCACTGACGATGCAATTTGTCGCGCTCAGCATAGTGACGCCTGCCATAATAGGAGTCATTGTGGAAGCCATCTGCCCTCCTGGCCAGGCCGAATGCGGTCGAGTCATTTTTCTGTCAGGTTTTCAGCAAATGGTACAGACCTGGACGCATATCGTTCTTTTGAATCACAAACATAACAGCGATCTGTTTCAGTTGAGTAGGAATACACAGTTAATGCCGAATTTCATTTCGAACTGTGATTTGGTCGGTGAACTGAACTGAAACCCGATCCCGTCCCAATTTGCTTGGCACACCTTGGAAAATAATCCACATGATGATATTGGAGGTTATGTTGCAATACTGCCTGCAACTGCGTGTCTCCGATGCTACATGTACTATAGAGATGAGAACTACATAGACGCAGTATAAGGAGGCACCTGCTGTACTTTGTATGATTTCAAATCAATTTGAGAATTGTTTTATCTTAACCTTATGCAATTGGATCTGATGAGGCAGTGTCCTCATCCCTGTGTCTTTCTTGACCTCGTCTTGACCACGAAAACGCCGGTGGCTGTACAGTCGGTAGGAATAGGAGCGATGGCGATGACTCCGATTATCGGAAGCTTGTCAGATAACTACGGCCGCAAGCCACTGCTTACGATTACCTGCGCAGCCAACATTCTTCCCCTCGGTAATAATTCCGTGTGCTCTCGTTTATTACTCCAATTTCGCACTGATGTACCAAGGGTATAGTTTCTTGAACAGGTTCTCGGAGACTAGCAGTCGCTATATCATTCTTTCTCAGGCTGGAAGAAGCCCAGATTATCTGACACGACTCAATTGACTGGACTATGCTGAACATCCTCCTCCTCTTCAACTCCTGACCTGTTCCTTGTGGAACTGCTCGTTTATTTAGAATGCTTAGATTATCTTCAGCAAGGCCGTGACCTTGCGTATACTGTTGTCGCTGTCAATGGGAGAATATCGTAATTGTGCCAGTTCTTGAAGCTCTTGCGTACGAGTATTATATAGGTTAGGCTTCTTCTTTGTGGAAGAGCACAGTTAGGATTGCCTTTTCCTCTCACGATGAACTGACACCGGAAAAGGCTAATACCGTCAAGTGACCTGAACGTACTTACCAGCGCAAGAAGCGATCTTGTGCTGGCGGTGTAGCATCTCTTGTCTGTGGTGGTGATTGAATTTTCTACTATCTTTCGGATTTTTGTCGTCAGTTTTGTGCTTTTTTGGATCATTTCTAAGGAGGATATTGTGGCACAGCTTTGCTAGCATATAGAAGGGATGCGGCCTTCGTGTACGCTTACTTTGTCATGCGCATAATCATTGATGCCGGTGATTCTGGCAACACCTGCGTCCTTCTAGCTGCTGTGGTAACGAATCGTTATCACTTCGCCATCATTTCTGCCCCTCTCCCTCTGTGCTTTTCTTCCAACTTCTTTCGCACCTGAAATTTACTCCAAACTGAATACTGAATCTCATAACTTGTATCTGTACTCTCAACTTTCGACTCTGATAAACAATTTCTGTGTGTTTGGCGAAATGAAAACAGGCAGATACTGTAGAGGATAAGTTGAGGGGCCCTGCTTTTGGCGTCATTCTGGGATCTCTTGCAGCCGGCTGCCTTCTTGGAACTTCAGTAGCAAAGGGGCTCTCAATTGACCAAGTTTTTAAAGTAAGTGAAACTGCCTGCCAAACTCTGATTGCTAGATTCCTCTCCAGGCATTATGAACATTCATGAAGACTCCTCAGGGCTTGAAGAACATATTAAGAATTACTGAGAAAGATGAGATCAAAGACTGAAATCTGACATAACCAGCTGTTGCTGTTGCAATCTGCAAGGTTGCACCCATGCTTGCAGCCTCAGCAGCACTCTATCTCACAGCATTTGTTAGGGAGACAAATCCATGGACTGCCATTGTACCTGCACTTGGGGATTCTCCAAAGCAGAAATGGTGGAGAAAGCTTATGAACACCAAAACATCTGTTGTGGAGGCTGGTCGCTTGGTTATGAACAGGTACTCTAGTGAATTGGACATGTTCAACAATTTCATCTTTGATCTAGTTTCAGACTTTGCTTCATCATACTTTTGCCCTTCCAAGGAACTTTTTGGCCTCTATTTGTCTAATTGTGTTTGTGGTTATGCTGGCAGTAAAGTGCTGAGTAATGTGGCAGTCATAGCTTTCTGTAGTGGCATAGCAGAGGGAACCATGTCAATTGGCCTTATGGTAAAGCTCATTTTGACCCCAGAGGAAACTCTTACTCATTCTATTGGTCAACTAGATAGTTTCAGCTCTGTGCATGTATCTTAAACATATATACAACAGATCTCTAATTGGCTAGATGTTTGAAATATATGTCTCTACGGAACTTTGTGATGCCTTCAGGGCATAGTATGTGAGGAGATAAGTCTGCAAATTTTGACTACTTATACATAGCTAAATCAGATGTGAACTTTCATCATCATCAGCAAAGAGTGAGAAACTTGGCCATGGATATACATGAGGTTGGTGTGAGAGACAATCTTTTCAGGGAGATCTCCTGGATAGGGATAGTTGAAATTGGGATTTTATGGGGGTACAGTATTATTTAAAGGCTGCTTTCAACTATGGAAAGGATCAGCTTGCAGTGGTGCTGCTTATTACTCTGATAGCTCAAAGTCTTTCTCAGGTACTGTGAATGAACTTTCACCTTTCAGGTTGTCTGCTTGTAAGAGAATTTGATCTTTTGTCAGTATGGATTTTGCCTGCATATTGCACGTCACTAACTGACATGTTTATGTAAACTGAGTGCATTTTTTTATAGCCTTCTCCTGGACAAGAAATTCTGAATTCTTACACAATGTGATAAAGAGAAAACTGAGAGAAACTGAAATGGGAGTGGGATGGTGCAGTTGGTGCTATTGCCTGTGCTGCTGCACATGCTTGGGGAGAGGATTGTTCTTTGCATTGGTCTTTTTGGCTATGGTTTACAAGTATGACTTCTAGCCATGCGCTCACTCTCATCATTATTTGAAGTGCAAGGAAACTTTGCTCTCGGCTTTTGTGACTCAGAGAAATGAAATTACAGATATTTTGGAAAGAGGTACTATCATGAAGATATTAGATCATAGGTGAGGGTTATCATCTGCAGCAGTGAACAAGTGCTGCCACAGTAATCTTTCAATCCAACCTATTTATAACACAATCCAAGATTGTGGAGAATGGATCTGATGAGAAATTGGTAGAGATCAATTCATGTATGCCAATTAATATTCTTGCCATAATACTTGGTGATGCAGGCATTTCTCTATGGTATTGCTTGGGCTCCTTGGGTATGATCACAACCTTCTGAAGACTTATATGTTAACAAAGAAAGAAAATCTGAGATTCTTTTTCTGTTCCATTAGCAAAAGTATTGTACTTCACAGCCTCATTATAGTGAAGATTGAGAGTCCATATTCTTAGTTATTGGTGTGATCTTGACAGGTACCATATCTCGCAGCATTCTTTGGAATTTTTGTTGTATTTGTATACCCTACTGTAAGTTGAACTGCATCTCAAAGTTTAAGCTTACTTGCTGAAGGGGCATTTGTTTAGATTACAATCATACACTGAATATCTGCACTTTCAGTTGCCTGAAGTCCCCTGTAGTGTTATCTTCATATTGAACAACAATGGCTGCATCTCTATATTTGTGTTGTGCAGATAGTCACCATAGTATCCAAAACAGCACCACCTAATGAACAGGTGTCCAATTTCTCATCACAGTACCCTTGATTATAAAGTTATCAACATATTTAACAGCATGCTTACCAGCACATCTTTTTTATTTCGGTTCGTCATATGTTTATTCCTTGATGTAGGGAAATATTCAAGGATTTATTTCAGCATCAAAGTCATTTGCCAACATTGTAACACCTTTAGTCATGTGCCCAATAACTGGTATGAATTCTTTTTGCACACTTCAAAGTACGCATATTCTGTCTGAAATTTAAGAAACAGCAGGTGGGACTACTGATCTGTTGCAGTCTCTGAACATTCTGTTTGTGCAAGCAATATTTACCATCTGGACTGTTTGCATTTTACCAGACCTTCAATATTTCACAACATTCTTGCAGACTTATAATAAGTCCATACTGAGTGCTTGGAAAAAGTTGAGATTGCATAGGCTGTGTACATATGGATACTCAGAATGAAATTTTGTAGTATTGTAATTCTCAAATATGTGTTGTTGACTGCATCCTGGAAAGTTAGTTGAATCATTTGGAAGTTGAAATTTATGCAGCAGGATTTTTATCAGAATTTACCCAATAGTCAGTCATGTAATATTATTGACTTAAGATGATTGCTTTATGTGCAGCCCTGTTTCTCTCTGATCAAGCACCCTTCCACTTCTTAGGCTTCAGCATCTTTTGTGCTAGCATTCCCCTGGTAGGTTTCAGCCCCAGATCATGGAGAAATATACTTAGATATCATGGACCAATCTCTCTTGCAGGCAAAGAGCCATACTTACTGCAACTTGGCTTCTATTTGAACTTCAGACCAATGATGTCAACTCTGTAAAGGATCACAGTACATGTGCATTCATTTTGAATCAGAGGATTGATACCTCAGAAACTGGTAGAAGTATACTGCAATAGCCACTTGTATCAGTCAAGACAGTTTGAGTGAAGCAGCCTCCACTTGTGGTATACACAGTAAGAGAACACTGCTTTCATCTATGATCTAAATTAGTGTGGCATTTTTGGAATGCAGCTGGTGGCATTTTTCCTCTGCTGTTTTATTGGTCCATTGCCCCCTCCCCTTCCAAGCACAAAGACAAACCAGTACACTGTAGTGCCATCAGATGAAATGCAAGATCACGACACATACAATGTGCTGCCCTAACTCATTTGACAGGTCAGTATAATCCATAAGCTATGTTGCTGGGTGGTTCATCTTTTGAGTGAATTCAACCAGTTTTGACTTTACAGTACAGTGCAGAATTGAGAAAGACACAAAAGTATGTGTACAAATAGTAATGTGATTTTAAAGGTTGATAGTCTGTTTGTATGTGTACAAGTCAGCTTTTTCCCTTTTTTGTGCTGTGCAAGATGTTTTCATTATACAGTAGTGTGCTCTTGATAGCGATCTTTTTATTTACCTGATGATTATCAATGCAGCTCAATCTTCTTCTCAGAGAGGACAAGGGTAAGCTGGAGGAAGCTAAACCACACACAACTTATTTGCTATGGGTTTGTCCATCTCAACTCCTTTTATCAGCATTCAAATATATTTGCCATGACATCTCATCAAGACATCAAACTCCACCCTTTATATATCAGCAATCAAAGATTAAGAAAAAAATTCCTTTCCTGCATAGAATCTCTTGGATCTGGCTGCAATCTCCTCTTCCAGAAAGCTATGGTGCCTGGTGTATCTGCGCAAACTGAAAGATATTCGGCTACAAAGTTCTATACATTTTCACTTATCTGGGTAGAAAATAACAAATAAAGTTCTCCCATCTGAATGCCATGTGCTCTAAGCTCTATTAACTCAAATTAAAATACAATAAATTGTGCTACGTGAAAAGCATTAGGTTTGAGAAGAACCAAAGCTTGTAATATCTGAAAAGTTTTAGACTGATGTAAATTTTTAGGCTACACAGCTAATGAACTTGGGGTTTGTGTACTATAAACAGATATATTTAACATGGCTACTAATGTATCCACAATGGCTTGTTTCATATTCTAATAGCAGTGATGGAACCAACCCAGAGTAAATGAATTGGAACTACCTTTTGTTATAAGCTATGTTAATGAAGTGTTCTCTGGATTTTTCTAGAGTCTATGGCTTCAAACTGTCAATTCTTGTATGTAGTTTTGTATTATAAAGAATTATTATGCAGAACTAGTGTTCCATGCTTCTTTGCACTACTAATGACAACTAATTATTTATATTAATCAATAATATAATTTTTTGAGACAAGATTTTGACAATCATCTACCATTTGAAAGTCCAATCTCGTTTGTGTTTCATGGATAGGATGAATGGTGAATTTTTACAATTGTAGGTGCATGGTAAGGTGTAGACAATTTTGGGGGAAAACTTGGCAACATATATAGTATAAAAAATAATAACATGTAAGATTTCACTCACTTTGAAATTTTCTAGAGATCACATGTAATTAATTTGAACTTCAAACATAAAATATGTTATTAAATCCATCAATATGCAATTGATTGATAGTTGTATCATTGTATAAAAGTACATCAATAATTTTATAAACATTGATTTAAACCCTTATTTGACAACAAATTATCATTTTTTATTAATTTTGAAATTTCATTTTCTTATGTAAAATGGTAAAAACAACATTTAATGCAACTACATCTTCAATGGAAGAACATTTTACAACTTAAAAGAATCACAATCATCATCATTGTTATAACATAATGTATTACCAAATATTTTTAAAACAATCTAATATGAATTTCACAATTTGAAAAAAATTGAAAATTTTGGTGAAGAAAATTTTTCATGGTTGTTTTTTTACATGTGAAAATTTTTATGAATAAACTATCATTAAATTTAATCCTTTATACCTTTTTTACAATTGCAACATTATGACAAGGTTGTTGCAAAATGAAAATGTACTCCAATTAGGAATTAATTTGTTCATATTTGCTCCAATTTTATAATACAATGACATATTGGGATGTAAACCACCATTGATTGAATTTTTTAGTCACAAAATGTTTTCCAAACATCCACCATGAGATATCAAAGTTCCACAAGTATTGAAAATTGTCAAATTGTGACAATTTTTTGTTTACACCATAACATGCATTCACCCCAATCATCTATCATCTAGAAGTCCAATCCATTTGTGTTTGCAAGCATGGATAGGAGGGGTGGTGGATTGTTGCAATTGTTGTTTAATAGAATTGAATTTTTTTTAACCCTCTCCCCAACTTATTAGGTTGAATCCAAAAACTATATCAATAGCATATGCCATTGTGAAAACCTCACAAGGTGAATTATGTCTATCTATTCCATGACATCTACATATTTATATAATAGGCGTTTGACATTAATTATGTTATTTTTTTCAACTTGTTCTTATGCAAGCGCTTTGCCTTTTCACCTCATCATGGCTTTGGTTCTTGATTTTGGGCGTTGAAAAATAACATTGCAAAAAAGTTCTTCTTCAAAGAATTCTTAGAGAAACTCTTTTCCACTATCCTTACTCACAGGTTGTTGTAACTCCTCTTCTTCTACAGGTCTTGGTGCAAAAACTTGCTCTGTTTGTTCTTCAACAACAGGTTGCTACAACTATTTTTCGTCCACAATTCTTGGTGTCGGAACTTAGTCTAGTTATTCCTCAACAATAGGTTGTTATAAAATTTCAACCTCTTCCTTTAAGTTTGAAATAACGACTTGTGGTGTTAATGTTATTATAGAAATAGTGGTTCTCCTAAGAAAATTAAAGGCTGCTTCTAATTCCTCTTCTAACTCCCTATTTCTCTGCTCTTGCTCAAAATTTCTAGTCTCTTCTGCTATAGGTGCATGCAAAGCTAGTGATTCTATGTAGATTGTCTTGAATAGGCACATCATGGTAATAATGAATAGGCACATATGTTCCTTTAATAATGCCATGTATCAAATGATTATTAACTAGTTCAAACTCTACATGTTGAAGATCTTCATGTTCAATAGGTAGTGGTTCACGTTCTTTGGTTTGAACAGGTTCATCAGTAACCAAGTCACTAGGTTCAGTTAATACGGTAGAGTTTTATCTTTAATGAACTTGTATGGCTTCAACTTGTTGATGTTGACAAGCACTGGGTTAGGATCAAACTTATCAATAGTGACAAGTAGTACACTATTATTAAGCAAACAGTATTGGATCCTATATGGTCCAAACCATTGTCTCTGAAATTTCGATGCATGTTTGGAAACAGCTCATGGAAACCATAATACGTAGTCTGCAAATTGAAACTTTGTTTTAATTCTATGACCATAATGATCTATTCCACTAGTTAGAAATAACTAAATATTGCGCAATCAACCTATTTTCCTATAATTTCTTTAACTTAGATAATTGGATAATTAGGACTCTAACAGGTTGTGGATCTCTACTTCACCGAGTCTCAATGGTAATAGGTATTATATAAGCAATAATGGATGTAATCCATACACAAGCTAAAATGGGGCATGACTAGTTCCAACTTTGTAGGCAATTCAATATGAGAATAAGACTATGGATAGGTGTTCATCTTAGTCATTTCTATTTTCGTTAACTAGTTTGGTTAGTAAGGTTCCCAAAACCTTGTTTGTTAACTCAACTTGTCCATTTCCTTATGGAATAATAAATAGTAAAATTGGTATGTCTAAGGATCAAATGGTCAATAAGGTATTTAATTGCATCATTGATAAAAATAGGTACTTTGATCAGTCACAATTGTTAATGCACATCCAAATCTCATAAGAATATGCTTGTATAAAACTTTGCAATTACTACAACAATGTGGGTGCATAATGTTCACGTTTCCACCCACTTTGTTACATAGTCAGTGGCTACCAAAATGTACCGGTTGCCTAACATTATGCTTGCAAATTTAACATGTCCAATAAAATCCAATCCCCATTTTTGAAATGGTTTTTTAGGTAAAATAGTAACCAATTTGGCCAAATTTTGTGTCAACAAGTCACCTGTTCTTTGACATTAATCATAGGTTCGACAATATTCATGAACATCTTGATTCATCATCAGCCACCATTAACCAACATCCAAGATTTTTTTCATACTAATGTTTGAAGAAAAATGCCTTCCTACAACTCCTCCATGTAATTTTTGCAAAATTGTGGGCACCTATTCTGGTTGCAAAACTTGACGAAACTTGTTATCTTGTCCAAATATGTATATTACTCCTTCTTGAAGTGCAAATTAGCTTTTTGGGTTAAATATTGTCTTTAGAGGTGAAAGCACAATCAAGTATACAACAAAAGTAGCTATGAGTAGTTATAATCATGTTTTTACACATAATGCAAGAAAGTAGAATTGAAACCTTTTCGATCATTGTCAAACCATCATGGTGCACAATATTGAGTTTATAGGGTGTTGTATACAAAATTTGGAAAACTTTAAAAAACTAAAAATAGGTCAAAAGTATTTTTGAAATTAACTAATGGAATTGTGTTCAAAAATATTTTCACATTAGAAAGATTGATATATTATTATTTTTACCTTGGAAGTTGAAAGTGCATACGTAAATTTTAGATGGCCATTAACTAAAAAAGTAAAAAAATTCAATATTTCATCTACTTGAAGCCTACTTTGTTTCTCTGGGTAACCCAAAAAATTAAAAAAATCTACTTACATTTTTTAGAAATCTACTTTAAACATGTGATTCTTCAATATCATTAATATAAATTCAAAGAACATGTTCATATTGATCATTAGATTAAATAATATTTAAGATTTTGATATGTTAAGGCTTGATTTATGGCTATTTAACACTTTTTTGACAAGGATCATGAAATGTACATTTGATCATGCTTTCACCCTTGGGATGTAATAAATCTTTCCAGCATCACTCCCTTTAATAGGTATTCATAAACACTATGTAACCACTCAAGTTGTAAAATAAACAAATGAGCATCACAAGTTTGATTAAGTATTCCAATAAGTTCAGTTTGATTGGGTAACCTACTCAATGCATCTACCATTAGATGGGACCTACCAAGTTTGTATATGATTTTGAAATCATACTCTAGAAATAATAAAAGCCATTTAGTTAACCTGCCAGAAACCTATGGCTTGTTAATTAAATACATTAAAGCCATATGGTCTACATAAAACGTGAACCTATTGCCTAATAGGTAATGCCTAAATTTGTGTAAGGCATAAACCATAGCTAAAACCTCTCTTTGTGTAATAGTATAATTTTTCTCAGCAAATTTAAACATCTTGACAAATACATAACAAGTTGATTTATTTTACCCGTTGGGTTTTGGGCCAATATTGCCCCTATTGCTAACTGAAATGCATTAGTATGAACATGAAATTTTAGTTCTTAGTTAGGATTGATGACTATAGGAGATTGAATGTATTGGTCCTTGATGTTTTTCTAAGTGGTTTGACATTCAACAATCCATTCAAACACTTGAATTTTTCTAAATAAATTGGTGATTGGTGCCATAATAGAAGCAAAATTTCTAATGAAACATCTATAAAACTATGCCATTCCATTGAAAACTTGAATCTCCTAGGGTGTTTTGGTATTAGCATTTTGACTAAAGCCTCTCTCTTCTTAGGATCATGAATCTTTCCTTCTTTGGAGACTATAAATCTTTAAATAGTTCCAAAACACACCATAAATGCACATTTTTCTGGATTCAAGCTAGTCCCATACTCTTTGCATTTTAAAAAACATTTTTTGAATTTTTCCAAATGAATGGACAAGTCACCAAAAATAGTAAAATCATCCAAAATGATCTTCATGAATACATCAATGTATTCATAAAAAGCTTTGATGACAACCTTTTGGTAAGTAGGTGGTTCATTTTTGACCCCAAAAGGCATTACAACCCATACAAAAGCCCCCCAAGTAATAACAAACGCAATTTTGTATTAGTCCTTCAGTGCTATGGAAATCTAATGGTATCTAGAAAACCCATCTAAAAATGTATAAACCTCATGTTCAATTATAGTGTAATAACCTCATCAGTAAAAGGTAATGGGGTAGATGCAAGCTACAATGGTTCATTTTTGTGACGAAACGATGTTTTTTCCCTGGGTACCTCTTATTCAAATGCATATGGTGATTAATATATCCTTAAATCTACAAATTGGGACTTGGATCTAAACTAATAACTTCATTATGAAAAAAATTGTGTGGTTATTTATTGATAAAAAATTCATTTTCTAGTAATATTGGAATTTTGAAGTCAAAAAATATGGATTAATCATCTAACTAAAACATCACAAAATTAAAAAATTATATTAATTCACATTCCAAATTTGTTATTCGGACTCAATATATAATGTAATACAAGATGATAAACTCATGTGAAAAATCTATTCTTTGAAAACCTTAATCATTTTTAATAACTAGGGACTTTTGAATGGTTAAAATTTGACCATATTTTCATAAGTCCATATGAATTGCATTTTTGTTTGTTTTTAAATGTTTTGTCCCAAAAACATATTTTTTGAAAATTTTAAATGGGGAATTATTTTTATGGACTTTATGGGTTTTCCTTTCAGGACTTCCAAATTTAAAAATGACATCAACTACATTAAATACAAGTTTTCACATAGATTTGGGAAGGTTTGTAGGGGATTGAACATGTATTATTCAAATATTAAAATGATAATATTTTTTTAAATAACAACCATGTCCATTTGAATCATTTTAAAGAATCTTGTATGGACTTATAAGGAGTGTAAAAATGCCAAAATTGAGCCATTTAACTATGCATCTACCCAATGGGTATGGGTCTTTTTTAATAACAACATTAAGCTTCCCAAAATCCACACAAATTTTCAATTTCCCATTTTTCTTAGGCACTACAACTATAGGTAATAACCAAGTAGCCTCTTCAACAAGCTTAATGAACCTTGTAACAAGCAATTTGTCAATATCCTATTTAACAATAGTTACATAGTTAGGATTTAATTGGTACCTTGTTTGATGAATAGGTGGTATCAATGTGTCCAACTCAATTCGATGTTGAACTATCTCAGGTGGTATACCCTTCAAACCTTTATAAGTCCACACAAAGATGTCCTTGAACTCTTTTAGCAATTCAATCAATTGATAACTAACAACAAGTTCCAGATCAATACCAATTTTTACCTATTATAGGTTTTTTTTAGAACCTAGATTTATCTTAGTCAATTATTTTTCTTCGGTGACAATCCATCCAACAATGCAAAGATTTTGACTTTGATTCAAACAAACATCTCATCAATCTCCATTTCTCCTACTTTAGGTTGGAAAAAAGTCTTTGGTAATTGTTGTTTAAAAGTATCAAGGGGTATAGTTATCTTAACAAGTAATATATATACCAGTTCAACAAGTATATCAAATGAAAGAGGTAATAAATACACAAGTTCAACTAGATTCAAACCTATTGATGTAGTCAAATTAATAGGTTGATCTGACCAAACTAATGTAAGGATAGTTATGGTTACTATTGAAAACAATCCTAGTTTTGTTGTAAACATCAAATCCTCTTCTTTGTCAAATATTCTAGAATGGAAATGATCATAACAAACTAACACTTCTAAATGCTTAGTTAGTGTTCCAAGTTTCTTAGTAACATGATCCTAACTGTACTGGTTCCTTATATAGTGATAATATTGTTGCCCCAATCATGAGACACTTTAACATCCTTTAGCCAAGGACGGCCATGTTACAACATGGAGTAACTAAAGTCTAACACACTACTTTGAATTATAGTGAAAGTCATTGCATGCAGAATTCCATGAACAAGAATTTTTAAATCCTTTATTAGACCTAAAGATGTGGCAATGGTTTGATTAGTCATGTAAATTGTAAGGTGTAGGTTTTGGTTTTGACAAACCTAACTACACCCTCAACTTTTCCATAATGATATTGACTCCAAAACCACCATCTAGAAGTACATCTTCAATAAAGTTCTTCCCTACTTAAAACCTATATCATTGCCATTTAATGATCAATGGTAACTGATGCAACTACCGAATCTAATAAAGCAGGTTTTGATGGTATCAAATTAAGAATGTAACGTTTGATATCAAGAATCATTCATAATAATTAACCCAAGTTCATGTATAATTTGGTCTCCAAGACTTGTTTACTAATATCCCTTAGGATTTTTTCTAAAATCTTCTCTGTTCTAACCTGTTTTGAAATCACAAGTTATTGATTTACATGACTGGTTTGATTATTTTCAACCAGTTGAATTGCAGTAGAATTATCAGGCAATCCAGCCCAATTATTTTACAATCACTCCTCATTGATGATGGCAAATTGTTTATTAGTCCCACCATGTTGTAGTTGTCTCATAATTTCATTAAATTAATCACGTAAACATTCTTCTCGTTGCCAATCTTCAACTCCTTTGGCTTAACCAACTCCCTTTCTTTAAACACCTATTATAACTATTGACTACAAATGGTAATATCAACTACTACATTAATTGGCACATTGTTAATTTTAGATGGTTTAGGTGTTGTCATGACATTAGAATTAATAGGCTTAATTCTGAACATGTTTTGTACCTCAATCCTCCTAGGGCATTCTCCAAATCATTGTTCTACAATAAAACAAATTATACAGGGATAACAAACACTACTACATATTGTGCCTTTTTGCGAAAGGAAAAACAAAAAACCGAAAGGGTTTGCGAAGCAAAAACAACCTGCCATATTTGCGATGTGACACACATTGCAACTTGTGGTTCACCAACCATCGCTAATATATAATGAACCTTAAATCATCGCAACACTTTTGCAACTTATACCACAACCAAAACTTTGCGACCCTCTCAGTCTCCGTGCATGCTAGCGATATTCCACAGTTCGCACCTCTTAATCATATTCACAACATCGCAAATTTAAAAATACACAAAGTATCGCAAAACACTTTGAGACTCACAAGAGATTGCAATCTTGCGTTATTCGGAGCATCACATTTTGCGTTTGAATATGTATCGCAAACCTCATCACAAATTTTTACAAAAGTTTCCGGTGTTGGACGTATCGCAAGTTGCGATGTGCGTTAGTTCGCAAAGTAGTGAAAGGGATCCTGGAGAAGGAAGTTTCGCAAAAGGTTTCGCAATGTCATCTGATTTATCACGGCCTTTTTTAAGTCACA
>Ga0209611_10003338_pt1 | contig 27905 bp, 20 predicted proteins | sample S1TSphgellanicum_3_FD_187693 | JGI IMG/M metagenome (GOLD analysis project Ga0209611, IMG submission 187693) | Host-associated microbial communities from peat moss isolated from Minnesota, USA - S1T2_Fc - Sphagnum magellanicum MG (SPAdes) (version 2) | ecosystem: Host-associated > Plants > Peat...
TTTGTTTGTGGGGGGGGGGGGGAATCTGGCAAACTTAGGCCATTTTTTCCATAGAAAATCCTTTTGTATAGGTTGAAATCATATTTTTCCAGTCAAAATTTGGCAAAACTTTGCCAAAAAAGAGAAAACACTCATCTAAGTGTATACCCCAGGGGTGATGGCTCAGTGGTATAGCCCCTTGTCTAGGACCCTTGAATCTCAAAAAAAGGTTCTGGATTCAAACTCATTGGTGTGCCAGCCCTCTGTCAATGAGCTTGACTCGGGGGGTGTCGGTTGGGTCTCTTGTGCTTTTAAAAATAAAAAAAAACTGTGTCTGGGTTTATCATCCATCTTTTTCTGAGAAAACCAAAAAAGCAAAAAAGAAAATGAGGACTGGGCCAAGTGTAGACATGAAAAAAAAAGAAGACGCAGGCAATACTTTTATATTGCATGCAATAAGAACTATGGGTCGAAATTTCTAGTCACAGTCAAAAAGGCGGGGCGTTGGGGGGGGGGGGGTTGGGGGGGGGGGGGTTTCAGGATGGTACAAAAGGGGTTTCCTTGGGGAAAAATTGGGCCCATGTTGCCACATTGTGAGACACACCTATAAGAGAGGTCAAGGGGCCCTTTCTATAATAGAGATAATAGAGAGGTCAAGGGTCCATTTCCATGATCTCCAATGAACTAAATGCCCGTTATTTGTATAAAAACTCCATCTATTTGGAGTTTTTATGTAAAATGTTGAGACACTAAAGTTACCTACACTGGGCTTCAACGGGGCATGAAACTAGCCCAGTGTAGGTACCTTTTTTTCCCTGTTTTTTGAAATCTCGTCCCCTATGTGACCAGACATTGGTGCTAAACTGAGTTTGCCCTGTCCTTTCTTTTCCTGAACGCCTTTAACCCATCACTGCTACTGCTACGTGTACTGTAGCTCTAAATGATAAATACTTCATACCCCCTATTTAATAAAAATTTCATCACTTTGCGGATAACAGCCACGAGGGGATAACGCATCAAATGAGGGCCCAGGGGTGCAACTCAGTCCAAGAGGGCATGACTTCACCGATAACTCTATTACTGGCCCACTATTGTAGCGAATTTTCCCACTATTTTAACAGGTGCCTTCCTCTTTCCCCTTAAGACATTGAGATACTCACCAGACCAATAAATGTCAGTCACCTCACCTTAAAAACCAATCCTACCAGACCAATAAATGTCAGTCACCTCACCTTAAAAACAAATCCTACCAAGGACTTGGCCCGGGTTGCACTAACTTTCCACACCTACAACTCCAAGGTGTGGGTTTATTCCAAGTGCACTTGGAAGTAGAGAGGTGAATATAGAAACGCTTGTGCCATAATTTGACCAAATCAATTGTGATTGTATAGTGGATGAGACAAAGACATGGAAAAATGTACCCTAAGTCTTTTGGATGGTTGCCTGCCCACCTCTTTTCAAAAATATTGTGCGCATGCAATGTTTGGGGGAGGGGTGGGGGGTGAGGGGAAAACACCAGCATCTTGAAAAATAATTGAGTGAAATATTTCTTCAAAAATCAGGACCGTACCTAGTACCTTGGCAGCTTGCAGCACAAATAATCTTACTTTTGAAACAGTTGAAATTTTGGAATCTGAACAATCCATTCTTTTGTTAGTTTCATTGTAATAATGTCTAGAGTTGTCGGGATCAATGCTTGTTTATGTGGGTACCTAGTAATAAATCAAACAAAAGTTTTTATAAATTTTCAATAGGTGACAGATCCCTTGTATATGTGTGGCTAGTTGTGGTTGAGTACTCAGGAGGGGATTGAAACCCCCCATTCTTGAGGTTTTAGGATGCTTTTTAGGTCATTGCAATATTTTCTAAAGGAGTGGTGGCTACTTGTACCAAAAGATAAAAATTGGGACATGGACACAATTCAGTTCCTTTTTTATGTTCATAACAAAACTTTAGGAATTATTTCAGGCAAAAGGCATTATGCTCACTAGATATATTATCTGGTTATATCTATAACCCCCTAGATAGATGTTGGCCTTTTTCACTTCAAAGTACATATGAAGTCCAGAGGCAAGTCCTTCAACAAATCTTCTTGCAAGATAAGAGTGCTCTTAGAACATGGAATCTATGCCTCACCAAACATATCATCCAAGTACCTTACCCTAAAAGGTAGGTTTCATCATTAAATAATCCCCAAAATAGTGAAATGAAATTTTGTGAAAATATGAAGTTGACATGTTGAAAATCATCATAATTATCATAGGCTACACAACCTGAATAATTTCAATACTCATATCACAATATCATAGTAGATGATGGAAAAATCAAAATAAAATTTTTAAATAAAATAAAAATTAAATTACAAATTTTCATTTTTTTGGAAAAAAAATTTTCCTTTTGTCAATGTGGAAACTGACCCTAGGCTAGGGTATTTGCTATAGGCTACCATCTCTCATTTCTGCAGCCTTCACTGAGTAAAAGAATTGAGGATGGTTTTGAAGACAAGGTAGGCTACTAGTAGCCTAGTGAGAGTGTAAAATCCCAATGAAACTAGGACAAGGTCAAAATTCTACAACGAGAATTGTTGAAGCTAGCCTATAGGCCTAGTACTATAGTTGGACTAGGAAGTTGTACTATAGTTGGACTAGAAAATTGGTCTCCAAAACTCCTCAATTGCAATGGATCAATTACCGCATACAAAAGATGTGTGGAATTAAATGGTCCCAGCCCCTATTGGGGAAACAACCCACCAATTGGAAGGGGCTCGCTCTTTTGTGTACTTCCTCCTCAAGGAAGCTTTTCATAAAAAGTGTACGACGTTTAATATCTCTTAATAACTAAATTGTCTTATAGTGAATTTAGGTTCAAAAAAGAATGGCCAATGGTTTTTTTTACATGGAGAATTTCTTTAAGTACAATTCACAACTAGTTCTTGTTGGAGAAAACACCATTGACACAATTTCTAGTAGATTTAGTGCTATACCATGATACATGGGCAGCTTCAGCAAACGTCTCCTGAATAATTGATGAATCTCAATTTTTTCAAAATAAAAAAAATCCTGAATATTCCAGCAGATTTTTCATTTTCCTTCCCAAAAATTTGTTCTTTCAAAAAAAAAAATTTTGAAAATTTCATCATTTGAAAATATATATAATTTGTGCCAAAACCACCATAGTACTGAAGTAGTAATGTGGGATCATGGTAAGCCACATCATCATGCAAAATTCACAACACCCAATTCAATGTGTTCAATCATAGTTTTGAGAATCATGCATGAAGAAGGATGTTGTGTGCTACCTTATCAATGCTTCTAACTATTGTTCACACACACACACACACACACCCCAAATAACATAAATCACCCAAAATGGCGCTTCACCTGCAACCCAAAAGATTTACTCATCAACAAAACTTGCAAGAATACAAGCCCAAAACACACAATAAAATCCACCCAACAATATCCACAAACAAAACTTGCATAAAAAAACAAAAGACTTATAACAACACACTTTGTGTGTTTTGGAATTTCAAATCAACAAAAATGATTTGAGAACATACTCAAAATCATGTTCCAAACACAAAATAATTTGAACCTTCTTCACATTTGATTTAGTTCCAAACTAAAACACAATTAATCACACTGACCCAATTTAACATTAAACTAATTAAAATTTAATTGGACAATTAAATTAACATTTTCAACAATTGTCATGCACTATCATATCAACATTTACAATTATCACTATCCACACACACACAAGCCACATAACATAAATCACTTTAAATGGTGCCTCACCCCTAAGTCACCCCTTTATCTAAAGTTAAGGTTTCTCTAAGTCAAATAACCGTATAAGAAATTCTTTCTATAAATCCACCAAAATTGAAGATTTCAATTTTAAGGTGAGAAGACCAATAGGTTGGGTGCAAATGTGAACCCCATCAATAAACACATAATTATAATCCCCCCAAATCCTTAACCAAATTTTAATCATCATGAGGAAATTTTTTAAATAATCCTACTAACTACTAGAAAATGTACTTAAATTGATTTAATGCACCAAGGGCAAAACCATTTTTCAACCAATACTTCCTTTAATGGTGGCATAAAACATCCCATATGCCAACCTTTGGAGCATCAATCACAACTCAACATCATGACAACCCTTGTAGATTGCCCGCATAACATACAACATAATCCAATAAGAATAATCACCAAAAATGGGTCAATTTGGCCATCAACATGTTGAAGACAACACAATACACAATTACACACATGATCTTTCCATGTTTGACCATCCCGTCCTTTCAATAATAACGTTATGCAAGGTAACACTTTTCATACATGCAACATAACATGTCCCACAATTACATCCAATGTAGTTGGTGTTATTTGTTATATGTACACATAATTTCCCAACTTGAATATATGGGTTCAAGGTCAATAACCACCTCCTTGAATGATGCAACATATCATGATGTTGAGTAATTGCCAATTTTTTCCGTAGCCATTGGAAAAAAATTCCATTACACACTATAACAAAATTATTTGTTGTTCACTCAGTTAAAACCACACATTGGGATTATCCAATTTGATTATTGTAATCATATCTCATCAAATGAAGCTGGTAGTTCAAATTCATGGCCAAAAAGTAAAAAATATGGTGAAAATGATGCAAGAAAAACTTGTTGACTAAGACATATGCCTTATGCTACTATGATAATTACAAATTTCAATTTTTTAACATGACCATTTTTAAGCCCATACTTCTACAAACCTCATTTCACCACCTGCACCATCCATTTAGCTAACCCATCTACCTTACTTAGATGGTTTTGTGAAGTTTTATGATGATCAATTAATGTTTTTTCACATAACTTTTGGAACTCCCCTCATAATTTCTTACTTTGGTTCATGAATATTTCAACTAAAATGTTAAACTAGTTAAACATTATATTAAAAAAATCATACATAAATATTTCATTAGTATGATTTAATGATGGCATCAAATCTAGCCACATCAAAAAATTGTTCAATCAAAACCAAAATGTATTCATATGTCTCATTATCAAACTTAATGGGCTAGCAAACTCCAAACTCTACAAATAACCAAACCCTATGATGGGCAATGGTTATAAATGAACTGTAAGTGCATTGAATGACATGTGCATTTAGTCACACACCATACATTGAGAAATAAATTGTTGAACCCTCACTAATAATATTGTGTTTGAAACAAATTATAAATCCATCAAATCCCATAATGGCCTAACTCTTCATGAACATGTCATACAAAGCCTTCATTTTGTTTTGGGCCACAAGCATTACTTATGTTCATTCATCTATACACACCCATAGGAAGGAATTAACTTCCCATTTAAATCACTTGGCTCTATGCACAATTTGGTCACATTCCTTGGGTATCAATTTGATTGGGATTTCACCTACTTGCAAATATATAATAACAATTGCATCCTCATGTATGTTTAAGACATGATTTCCTTTTAACTCAATGTCTACAACATGGGAATTCTCATTACCCATGTTCATATAGGGTACATGGTATGTAGAAACATGCCATCATGGTATCATTTTCAAATTTCTATCACATGCCAATGAATTTGGGAGATGTCTTCTTTGTTAGAACTAGTGTTGCAAATTAATCCATCAACATCCCTATTGACCTACCAACCCTATGAATTCTATCAAAATCATGTTCATGTAAGATAAAAACCCATTTTACCAACTTTTTTGTGTGATAATTTGATTCCATTAAGAACTTAAGTGGTTGGTGATCCATAATCAATGTCAATGGGCTTCCATAAAAATAACATTATAATTATGAATTTGCTTGAACAACAACAAGGCATTCGCCCTCATATGAATTATATTTTGCCTTTGTCTTATTGGAATAATTGGCATATCATCATATGCCACCATCAACTCTCAACCATCATTGTCAAGTTGGGTAAGCATGGCCCCCAACCTTAATGTATTCCAATAAATGTGTAGTCGAAAAGATTATCCTCATATGGGTCTTCACAAAATCGGTGTTAATGTGAACTTGACCTTTGACTCTTAAAATGTTTTTTTTTGTGCTTCACCCCAAATGTATTTTCAATCAATCCTCATCAATTGGGTCAAAGGCTTGGCAATCTCATTAAATCCTTTGATGAATCTTTAGTAATAATTACACAACCCCAAAAAGGTTGGTAAGTGGTTAACATTTTATGGTTGGGGACCTTATGAAATGGCTTCAACCTTGGTCTTCTAAACCCCCAATCCACTAATATAAATCATGTGCCCCATGTATTCCACCCAAGTTTTTAAAAATTGGCATTTACCAAGATGCAACTTGAAGTTAAATTCTTTAAATTAATCAAATGCCTCTTACAAATGATGCATGTGATCCTTTAGAGTTAAACCAATGATAATAATGTTATTGATGTAACATCTAACAAAAGCAAAACCGGCCAAAACCCAATCCATAATTTTTCTAAAATTCTACATGGGCATTATTTAAACCAAATGGCAAAAACTGCCATGGTGCAAACAATCCTTCACATTGGGATCAATCCCCAAAAATGTCATTTTGACCTTGTCACCCTCACTCAATGGCAATTAATGATAGTTAGAATGCAAGTTAAAAGTGTTGTAAAACCTCGGCTTGCCTAAGAGTGTCAATAATTTTTTTTATAAAGGCATGGCATACTTATTAAAATGTATCCACTTGTTTGTTGGTCAATAATTTCCACACATGTAATGCTTTGTCCAACTGCCAAAAATGTCCTTTTAAACTAACATCATTGTTGTTGAAACACATTAGCCTTAGATAGTTCTACCAAATTAATCTCAAGCAATTTTATCGTCCAAGTGTAAATCGAAGCCCTCTGCACCTCATTAAACATGTAAGGTCATCTAAAAAATGGATTATCATCCTCAAGTATGATGTGGACTTTTTATCTTTTCAATTAGCCTAATTATTTCAAATTAAAGCTAAAACATTCAATATAATTTTATAAAAGTCACAATATTTTTCACACCTCACCTTTTGTAACCACTAGACCAATGTTTAATTCCCATTTTTTACTATCACTTGTAATTTGGGTTGGGGTGATGGAATATTCATAGTATCCAAAGCTAAAAATGCAAATTGTGAAATTATTACATTAAATGTGGGGAGGTGTTTAATTGACTTGGTGCCCTGACATCACAAATGTCCTATCTAACACCTAAAACTTTTCTTGGCATACATGATCCCTCAATTACTAAGGATGTACAATTTGGCTTGTCATAACATTACACCCCTTTGCATCAACATGGTTGTCATAACTATGGGTGGAATAATAAAAGGAGAGTGGGCAAATTGGGCAAAATGTTTATGTTATACCAAATCTAAATTTAGGATCCATGTGATGCAATTAAAGTTCATGAGTTGCCTTAAAATTTGCTTTTGCATACCTTCCAAAAGATTTACCATTATTATAATGCATGTGAAAAACCCCATGGTGTGCCCCCTTTCATCCATATTGGGTTCCTCCATGTGAAATTAATTAACATCCCAAATCATATTTAATCTCATGTCCCAAAATGCATGAAACCAAAGAAAATTCAAAAATGTCAGTAAGAATGAATCTTGTGGAAATCCAACCTTATTGATAATAACCAAAAGTGGTTTCATTATGAGAAATTGCATTTGTCAAAACCATAGTACTTTGCAAGTAAAATTCAAAAAACAACTCATATACAACTATTGTGCAATTATCCCTCTAAAAATATGGTGTATTCATAATTAAATTGTCATGTCAAAAAATTAATTAATTGTATTATAATTGCAAGTGAGTTGAAAATGGATCATCTATATGGTAATTTATACACATCATACATACATATGTAGTCAACCATGTTTGACTTTTTAAGGAGTTACATTGTAGTTGCATGTGGTAACTATTTTAGAACTATTGTAAATGTGCCACTAAAGTAATAATATGTTGTAACTAATGTACAATGTACATACATGTGATCATGCCACATATGCATATTTCCACCACCCATTATGGGACACATTTGCAACTAGTTTTTGATTATGATTCCCATTGATACAATTAGTATGGTCACTAGTGTGCGACTACGAAAATATTATTGTTCAACTATGTTATGACCATAATACAGTTACTTATAACTAAATAAGAATACATATTTATATGTAATTTTTTATAAATAATTATTGTTTGAATAATTTGACTATCAATATGAATAAATAAGTGTAATTCATATAATTAATTTTACGTTAATTAAAAAACCAATTATTTATAAAATATTAATAAGATAAATATTTATCCAAATTGTAGATACTTCAAAGTGAATTAAGTCAATTATTTAATTATTAACTCGTCAATAGTTACCAATTCATTAATTATCTAAATAAATTAACTAATTAATTATTTGGATACATATAATTAATTTAAATGTGAAACTAAAAGCAATGTGTATATTATATTAAACATTCAATTCAATGTACATATGGATATGCCTATTTATATCTTCATGTTTTTTTACCCAAATTCATATTTAATATTTATTAATGAATTTTTAATATGAATTTATTAATTATTAACTAATATTATTCAATTGTAGATCATTTTTAGATCATTTCAAATCATTTGTAGATTAATTCATATCATTTGTAGATAAATTTAGATCAATTCTCAAAAAAATCATATGAGTTTGCTCATGTTCATTCCTTGATTTCTCTTATTCACTAACGATCCAATGTTTTTCATGTTTTTTACATGACAACCTAAGTTCGAACAATGAATAAAAAACTCATCCCACAATGTAAGAACCATTCAAAACCTCACCCTTTACATGTGTAATGTTTAATTTATATGTTCATTTTTAGTCAACAAAAAAAAAAGAAGGGCACCTAGTGGCCACCAAATGTCTTAAAATTCCAAAAATAGGAAAAAAAATGCACCTAGTGGTTGCCATGTGCAATTCTCATTAACGATAAGTAAAATAAAACACCTAGTGGCCAATAGGTTCCCCTCAAATCAACAAAGAGGAAAAAAAACTTGGTGGCCATAGGTGCCTCCTTGATCCTAGAAGAGAAAAAAAGAACCTGGTGGTCGTTAGGTGCAATTCTTGTCCATAATGAAAATAAATAAATTTGGTGGCACCAAGTGCACCTCCATTCGATTATGATGAAAAACAAGAACTTGGTGCCCACTAGGTCCTTTTATACTATAAATAAATAAAATCCTACTAGCCGCTAGGTGCCATTATTGTGAAGGACAAAAAATAAAATGTTTGGTGACCACCAAATGTGCTTCCAATTAATTACAAGGAGAAAAAACCTAGTGGCCACCAAATGCCATTCGCATTCAAGACGGAAAAACAAAAAAACTACTAACAGTGGTGGCCACCGAGTGCTTCCTCTTTATTACGAGGAGAAAAAAGACCTAGTGGCCACCAAATCCCTTTAGATTCTAATAAGAAAAAAAAAACATTAGGTGGTCGCCAAGTATTAGAAGTCTATGAATCTTTCAAGTTGAACTGTGAGATTTAATGTTAAGAAATGAATAGGAATGAACATAATTTTGCAACAGAAAAGTCTATCTCAAGTGCTAATTAAATTTATTGCATAGTTCAAAAGTGAAACATAAGAACTTTGAAATGTGCACAAATCGAGGTAAAACCTAGACATAAAACCTTAGATAGAATTGTGGTACCCTAAACCTTAAACCCTAACTTGGGTAGATTTTATAATCATAATAGAAGAGATAGGTCTTTTACAATGTAATGTTGAAACAAAGAAACATTAGATTCACCCAAGGAGGAAAACACAAAGACAAAAAAATAAAAAATAAAAAAATAATGGTACAAAGTGCTACAATTTTGTAGTAGGTGCATTTTAAAGGCACATTAATGTAGCATTGAAGAAAAAAATTGAATTTATTTCTAGGTCAAAAATTGATTAGGTCGTCATAAATTGTTGAAAATAACTTAATGAGTTGTTCACAATCAATTGGAGTGCAATTGCGATGTGGGAAAAAAAAGATGAAAAACTTGCGATCAAATATGAAATTGTAATTTTCAACTTTCAACTACTTTATGGAACTAGATACAAAAGCAACCTTAGAATGCATCAACTTTCAAAGCTGGAACTTTTATTTTGATAATTACTGATGTGCCCCCAAGTTCCTTGTTAGACCCAAAAAGGGTCCAACTATGTTAACGAGTGGAAATAGTTGGAACTTGGTGCCGCTCCCAACTTTCAGCACTAAAGGGGGTGGGAGGGGCGTGCTGAAAACTCCGGGACCGAGATTAGACTAGGAAGAGGGACAAGCTACTTAGTTATTCGATCCTGCATCCAAGTCCAACCAACAAGTTGGTTAGAACTCATTCTGCACACTTTTGGTGTTGGGACAAGCCACGGGCAACCTTGGACTCAGTTGATTCACCACAGCCCAAACTTGGGGGAAGCCACCACTTTCCCCCATATAGTATTTTCTGCGTCTCTTTGTCGCACTTGCATCCGAATGACGCTTTTTCCCGGGACTCCTAAAGTGGAGTCTCGAAACTGTCCCGGTTTTGACTCCCGAGATTTTAGGCATTCATAACTTCTTGCTCTGACCTCCGATTGGGACAAGGTCTGAAACAAATTTGTAGCTCTCCTTGAGAGCTTTCCAACAGTGTGTCACACTCCACCTGCACACACTGGAATTGGGTTGATTCCTGACTTTTAGTGGTCAGGAGTCAAACTGCCAATTTGACTCCTGGCCCTTCTTTTGCCCATAACTTGTGCTAAAGATGTCCAAATGGCTCATGCGAGGCCATTTTGGACATTTACACTCTAAGACCTTTCCAAAGGTATAAAGAACATATTAATGCAAGGTGTTTTGGCCCCTGCAATTGAGTTCTGAGTTTTCAAAAGTCTTGGAGGACTCCCAAGTCCCATTTTCGGAAGTGTGAGTGGCGAACTCACACTTCCTTCAAAGTGGGGTTGCGACAGTTACATTCTAAAAGGAGGCACCAGATGTAAAAATGAAAAAACGTCCCAAAACTCAAGGACAAACTTGAAACGAAACAAAAAAAATAAAGTTTGAAAAGAAGAAAGATTTGTGAAAGGAAGAATTTACCCTTTTTGTCATCCTTGTGTTTGAGTTTGTAGTGTCTCTACAAAAGAACACAATTGCTTGAAGCTCTGAAAAAAATCCAATTTAAATTTTTTTATAATGTTAAAATTATTCTTTGTGCAAAAAATTAAATGCCAGACCTAATTGTTAAAGGTTGTAGCTTAGTCAAGCTCTATGTAAGCAAAATAGTTAAATCAAATTCTATGTGAGAAAGATGAAAAAGAGAATGTTTTGCAAGAAAATGAAGGAAAAAGTGCAAATTTTGCTAGAAAACCAAAGAATAAAAAACATACACAACTTCCATGACGTCAACCAATATTTTGAGATGCCATAACTTGTAATGTCTCATGTTGTACTAGTTTTTTTTCCACAGAGATGATGTCACCATTTTAAAAATGTTTTAAGGTCAAACCATAAGTTACAAATGCAACAATGTTTGTTCATGGGTCATTTTTTTCCAAACTATTTTTTTTTCACATTAATGTTACTTTATTACATTTTGATCCATATTAATACTAATAATAAAATTTTTAAAAAATATCTTTCCTCAAAATATTTAGTAATATTATCATTGAAATACCATTTTAGATTAGACTAGTTTCTTATGATTATTAAAACCCTAAACCCTACCGAATGTGTGATCCTTCCAGTGTCCAAATGGGGTCAAACATTGGGAGTCTCTTCAACCGTGACACCTTACTTGGGGTGACATTATATTGGGCTGATGTTTAGCCATTTTCCAACCCTAAACCCTACCCAATGGGTATGATCCCTTCAACATTGTCCAAATTGGGTCAAACTTTAACATGATATCTAAATAAACTAAAATAAATTTGTGCATGTCTTCCAACAAAAATCAATCATGGTTACTAATAATATGTTGGGATTTAAATGACACATTGTTTAATTCCCTATCATATATATATATATATATATATATATATATAAATTACATGAATCTTTTGCTAATTAAAAATGAACAAATCCTTCTTAGATGTATTCATAATCAATTATTAAGTTCAATTTAAATGTTTTCATTGGTCTTAAAGTGTTTTGGAGAATCTTCATTAATGAAAAATTCAATTTGAATCATTGCGACTTAATATATGGATAGATGAGAAAAAAATTATCACTACAAAATTTGTCATTCAAAATTTTCTTGTCAACGAGAAATCCTAATAAGATTATAATATAAGAAAATTTAGCGATTTCCTATTATTGGAATATAAAATATTAATATCCTTGCCACTTATTAAAACCCATCAAACTATTTATATTGACATATTAATTGTTAAATATTAATATGATGATAGAAGATGAAAGTGTTGTCATAAAACAACTTGCATGTCAATTTAATGAATCATATGAAAATTTGCTTTGTACATCTTTTTAAACTCATTTCTTGATCCTCAACATCAATGTTTCTTAATATGCAAATACTATGACATCATACTTAGAATTTAATGATCCATTTTGTTTATTGCAAAATTTATTGTACATGGATGTCATTTTAATATTTACATTTCATTTATTATTATTGTAATACCTTGACATCTTTGACACTAATTATATTAATTGTAAAAATATATAATTTTCAGATATTTTAAAGAACAAAAAAAATGTAAAGATAGAATTTTGGAATATTCAAGAACAACTAATTTTTTCACATTATTATTTTAAAAAATGTATCAATTATTCTACATTGAAAATGCATTGTGTTGACGCTGCCAAGAATTTTGTACCAAATTAATTTCAAGTATTTAGAAATCTTGAATATATTAATCATTCACCAGTGTGCTATTTACATCCCATGAATATTAATAATATGTTGTTACAACTAAAATTATTTTTTCTCTTGAATGCACTATGTTTTTAATTGAATTAAATGCGGGAAGATAAATGAATTTTTGTGAATATTGTTTAAATTTTTACAAGACTTAGGAAAAAAGAAACTTGCAAAGAAGGTATTAATTAAAAAAGGAAATTTGAAAGAAAAAAAGTGATTGAATTTGTGGGCAATACACCAATATGCAAATTAGGAGCAAATTGCAACATTGTGCGAGAATTCAAAAAGTTCCATAAAAGTTAATCACAATAAATTTTAATTTTCATATTAATTTCTTTCCCATTTTTATATAGTTGAAACATGTTTAAAGTCTAGCTATTGATTTCAAATTTTACATTATTAAAAGATTTCATAATTTTTTTGTTAAATCAATTGCAAGTTGATAACCATATTTTATTACATCACATGTTTCTCAACCTACTTTCACAATGTAGCACACCAAAGTCTTCAAATTTTAAACCTTGAAATTCCTTTATGCATGTTATTTAAGAGTGCATGATTCACATTCAAATGCATTTGTGTTTTCACCTTTTCATTTAACAACTAATAGAAGTCTTACCCTTTGAAGCTTAAATAGCCTAGTATTAAATAATATATTGTGTATGTTTTGCAAGATCAATTTTAAATTATAATTAAAGTTTTTGACCTACAAATCACAATTGCAATTTGTTTTAAATGTGTTAAATTTCAATCTTTTGTTTCATACGAAAGGTTCAATGTCATCAATGTGTAAATTTGGTGTATTTTAAATTGTTAAACCACACTTTACATCCATACATTTTTAATTTATTTGATATGGATTAATTTTAATTATTAAATTGAATTTATTAAAAACTAGTGTTTTTAGTATTTGTAATTTAATAATTATTTTAATCAAAATTAAGGACAATAAAATCATTTCTTATTAATCAAATCAAATATCTAAGCATATTTAATTTATTAAAAACCTTAAATTTCAATTTTTTATATTATTTTAATGGATAATTTTAAATCAAAATTAGAAAAAATTATTTATTCAAATCAATAGTGAAAATAAATTATCCATCATAACATTTTATCATTTAAGTTAACAAGTCTTGTTTAAGTCCACACCAAATTTTTTATCAATTTTATGTGTGAAGTGGTATATACTAGATTAATAATCTTTTAATAAATGGAATCACCTCCAAACATGCTTTGGGAGTGGATATTTTATTTTGTACTTTCTAACCACCGTTTCCTTGGAATGAATAAACATTTTAAATTTTCTTTTATTATATATATATAATTGTTTTTCAAATCAATAGAATATATTTCCCCTTTTAATTTTGGTCTATTTTAGAAAATTTATTGAAGATTAGACTCATCTCTCCAATGCTTTTTTGAACCTTTAAAACATTATGATTGTTGTTATGTCAAATGCCATCCCAACCTAACAAATGTTTCCAAATCCGAACATCCCTACTCAAAATTCAAATTAGGGCCATGTTTTGGTTCAAGATTGTCGATAACAAAAACACACATATTAAACAACACCGAGGATGACAAAAATGAAGGAACAAAAAAATAAAATGGGAATGTTGACAAGATTGAAGATGACAAGATTTAATAACAAGCCTCATGTCAAAAAAACACTAGGGTTGAAAATATTAAATTATATATTTGTTGAACCAAGGGTTGTTGGGAAAACATTGTACGGTAGGAAAAACATTGGGGGATGTTGAAAATGTTCGAAAAAATTGTTTTTGAGTCAACAAGGGCTGCCCAAAAGACATCATGGGTGCAAAAAATATTAATATTTTTAGAGGTGAAAATAATATGTTGAACTAGAATTAATGAAAGTGGAAATTTTGATTTCATGGCCAATCTACAATATAATGATGATTCATGCATTATCAATGTCTAGTAATTACTTTTGAAATAATTTATTCAACTTTAAATGTGATACTATGTATTTATTTCTGGATTAAACTGTTAATTTTAAACTTTTCAAATTTGGTCATTACGATGATTCAAGAACTTTTTTGAACAAAACATTGGCAATATCTCTTTGTTAAATCATTTAGTGACACAAAACATTAAACTTAACATTTATTATTACATCATATGGTGGTCCCCAAATCAAATTTTTTATAAAAAAATTTCAATCTCCAAATGTTCATTTGTTAATTTTAGACATTTCAAAAGTTCGAAATTAACTATTTAGTTATCACTGAAAATTTAAATTTTTTAATGAAACTTTATTTGAATTAACTACCATTTAACAAATTATTTAAATCAATCCACATTTATTTATAATTCATATTAATAGTTAGTTACTAAGTTTAATAAGTAATTAGTTCAGAATAATTAAGTAAATTACATATTAAATAATAAATTATTGACAAATAATTCAATACAAAAAATTAAAAAATAAATATGAATTTGGGTAGAAAGCATAAAAATATAAAATATAATCATGTCCATACATTGTACTGCACCTAAAATAAACTTTTAATATTTGAATATACATGATATGTTTTTATAAAACAATATTACATATTAATATGAATCATTGGTAGTGAAATTAAGTTAATATACTAATAAGTTGTTGCACAATCTAAATCACATTGACCTAGTTGAACACTAGTAGTTCAATCGTGGCGCACTATTGGCCAGTGGGCTATTAGTTGCATAATTTTAGTTGTATAGGAATTACAATTTTTTGAACAGACTTGTTAATAGATTCCATGAAAATGTTTTAAAAAAAATGTGCACACTTTATATTCTATTTTGAAAAGGGAAATTTTTGGTTCACATTTGATAATATAATATTATACTAAGAAAGAAATATTTATAGAATAAAATAAAATATTCTTACTTGTGTTTTAAACATGTAAGAAGAGTTTTGTTTTAACATCATTGTTTCATTAATTCAAATTCGTCAAGTAGTAGCAACAGCAGTAGCACCTCCTCCGCACCAGCTTTAGGTCTTGAGATCTTCTTCTGGGCAGGTAGAAGAAGCAGACGTGAACCAGAGCTTCGGGATTCATTTCCTTATATAACAGTCGGGAGACTTTGGCTTGCTGCTGCCAAGTAAGGTTCTTCATCTTCTTCTTATTCCTGCTCGAATTGTGAAGAAGAAGAAGAAGAAGACAGTTGTATTTGGAGCTTGTAAGAGAGCTTGCTTGGTCACTTGGAAGAAGAAGAAAAAGAAGACGGCTTTGCAACAACAATTGCATTGAACAATTCTTTAAAGATCTTTGAGTGAAAAAGCTTGAGAGAAAGAGCAGAGCAGAGCAACAGAGTTGTAGAGTAGTGTGTAACAGCAGGTTTTGGAGAATCTCAGGATTATCATGAGGATTCTGCACATCAAAAAAACTACATGACCAACCTTACCTTGTGAGTTCCCAACAACCTTCCACTGGATGTTAGGGTTTAATAAAGTTAGGGTTTAGGGTTTTGGTTAATGACGAATGCCATAGTTTTCGATGCTAAAGCATGGGAATGGAACAAGGACTCGTTGATGATCATGGAGATGTAGGCGGTTGAACTCCAGGCGCTCTGTACACGCTACAACCTCAAGCTTGCCAAGACCGGCAAGGCAGCCGCTGCAGCAGCCATCATCAACCATTTCATGGTCCCTAGGGCCGATGTGGTGACGAAACAAGATGTGCACAATGCTATTGAGGTCATTATGGAGCAGGTTGCGGAAAACATTCTGGCTCCAACAATGGAAGTTAAGATTGTGACCGTTACCGGCCAAGTCAAAACGCTGCAAAATAAAGTAGATGAGATGGTCAAGAGCTTTGATACCATGCAGGACAGTGGGGAGAAGTGGAAGGAGGTCGTGGGCAGGAAGGTTGACAAGGTTGCCAACAAGGTGGACCGGGCAACGGATGCTGACCTGGTCAAGGCCAGGGAGGCAAACATCCGGGTCACCGGGTTGACCATGAGCAAGGGGGAAACCTCAAAACAACTTATGGAGTTGGTGCAGACGGAGCTACTCGACAGGTTGAAGGTTGTTGATTATGTGCAGGTGCAGAAGGTGCACCGACAGATGCTGTCAGGGCGACTGGATAAGGCCATTGACAAAGCATCGACAGTCATCATCACGTTGACATCGGTACATGACAAGTTCATGGTGTTGCGCGTTTGCAAAGGCCTGCAGGGCACTCAGCTTGGGCTTGACAAGGACCTGACTCCCACTCAACAGGCCTAGAAACGAACTGCTTGGGCCACCTTCAAGGAGGCCAAAGAGGCTGGTGAACGGGTCTATTGGCATGGGGCCGATCTCTACATCAACCACAAAGTCGTAAACTCTTTTACTGCATAGGGGGGCGGGGGCCAGAGAGACTTGCACGTGTGCTTGTGGAACATCCATGGGGCCGTTATCACAAAACTAGAAACACATGAACATCTGCTTGACCTATTTCAACATGTTGACATTGTTGCTTTGACAAAAACATATCACTTTTCGGGTGATACATTCCCGGTCTTACCAGGGTTCTGTTGTTTTGATGTTGCCAGGCCTATGACTCCACAGGGTGTCGTTCGAAAGCACAGTGGAAGCATTGTGGTACTAGTTAAGGAAACATGGGCAAACGATACTATTGTTTGGAAGACTGTAAGGGTTAGGACTAGGATTTGGCTGCGCTTGGGCTATGCTTTCCAAAGGCCTTTGTTCCTGTGCATAGTATATGCTGCTCCACAAGGCTCGCCATATGCGGACAACAGCCTGTTTGAACACATATGCCAAGAGGTTGGAGAAGCCATGAGCTTAGGCGGTGTGCTTCTTGCTGGGGATTTCAATGCAAGGACAGGCACAAACACTGACCTCATTGATTGCAGTCAACTAACAAATGTGCTGCTGGTGCCACAGGCCATTGAGGACACCCTGCCCAACGATATGTTGGAGCGCCAGAACCGTGACACCGTCATGGCTGGCTAGCATCGTGAATTCCTGGATCTCTGCAGAACTATTGGGCTATTCATCCTCAATGGCCGCACACTAGAAGACATATTAGGGGAGTACACATGCCTATCCAATAAAAGTTTTAGCATTGTGGACTATTTTCTTACGACAACTGACCAATTAAAGGGTGTCAAGCGCTTAGAAGTTAACTGCAATGAAAAGTACTCAAGTCACAAAGATGTGCACTCTGACTATAGACCATTGGTACTTACAATCACACAGCAATGGCAACCCCCTCCTGTTCAGCAAAAGGAAATCAAACACCTACCACGTTTCAAATATGACACTGCCAAAGTAGCCGAGTTTAGTAGGAGTGTACAACATAACATCGGTGTCTGGGCAAGCCCGGATGTACTTGATGCATCTGACGTACAAACAACAGTCAATTTGTTACAACAGTGCATCACATAATTTGTAGAAGAAGTGTTTGGAAATAGACAAGTGGCCTTAAGAAAAGCAATAAAGCATAGCCACAAACCTTGGTTTGACACAGAATGTTGCCAGACCAAAAGCCAGTTTGCTGCATTGTCACATGCGCACCCAAATAGGCAGGTCAGACTTAAACAAATGAAATAGTTGTACAAAAGGAAGAAACGTGCTTATGATGTGCTCAAGGCTAAATAGCTATGTGGTTTAGCGAAGGCGGATCCTGCAGCATTTTGGAAGCGGTACCGCAAGTGCGCCAAGGGTGTCAATGGCATCACCAGCGAAGCGCTTAGGGATGGCTTCCAACAACTGCTCCAGCCTCTAGCAGCATCAACCACAACAGGAGCTGTGACAAGTGCCGCTATTCAAGCCCAGGTGGTCTCCTTTCCACCCAATGGTATTGATTGCGAACAGTTGAATGTTGACATCACACTAGTTGAAGTACAACAAGCGTTCAAAAAACTAAAATGACACAAAGCTGTAGGCAATGATGGCATCAAACCAAAGTTCCTTTTGGATGCAGTTGCTACCCTGTAACAACCACTATTGATTGCTTTTAACAAAATTCTGCGCAAGGGCTATTGTGAATCACTCTCTGTTGGGATCATACATGCACTGTACAAAGGGGGTGATTGTAGTTAGTTTGACAATTACAGGGGGATCACAGTAGGACCAGTCTTAGCAAAGGTGTTTGCAATGATTCTTGAATCCCGCATCAATCAATGGGCGGAGACCAATGATTTACGCGCAAAGGGATAGGTTGGTTTCAGAAAGGACTTTAAGACAACAGATAACTTGTTTATTGTTCGCACTTTGACCGAACAAGCCAGATTTCAGAAAAAGAAGTTATACACTTGTTTTGTGGACTTCAAAAAAGCCTTTGATAAAGTACCGAAGGACCTGTTGTGGCAGGTGCTAGAGGGACTTGGCATCAATGGGCGGATACTGGAGTGCTTGTGCTCCATGTACCGTCAAGACTAGGCCTACCTGCACCATCCAGAAGAGGGGTTCACGCCCATTTTCCTTTGCCACATCGGAGTGAAGCAAGGATGCCCCCTCAGCCCACTCCTATTTGGCCTTTTCATAGATGGCCTAGAGAAACGGCTGAATGCCTTGGAAGGTGACACACCACCAATGTTGGGACAACTAGCTGTTCACTTGCTTTTGTATGCAGACGACTTAGCTCTCATGTCACACATTCCTGCTAGATTGCAGAAGCAACTGAATGTCTTGCAAACTTTTTGCTATGAGTGTCAATTGACTATGAATGTTAAGAAAACCAAGGTCGTTGTGTTTGAAGCACACAAGTCTGTGTGTTAGGCTTTTCAGTATGAGGGCGAAGCTATAGAGCAACTAAACTTTTTCAAGTATCTAGGTGTTGAGCTACATGGCACAAAAGGTATGCAAGCGGCAATACAGCGATTAGCAATGTCAAGGAAAAAGGCAGTTTTTGCATTGCGGCACAAATGCGCAGAGCTGTGCATCTTTGACCCAGCATTATAATGCTAGCTGTTTAATGCACTAATCAAACTAGTGCTTAACTATGGGTGTGAAATATGGTCAGACCACATGGCACGCGAACAGTTAGAGGTGGTTCATTGGGCTTTTCTGAAGTCGTTGCTGGGGGTCAGCACCACAACATCCAATTATGTCGTGCTGGTAGAGTTTGGCAGGTTTCCCTTAGAAATATTTTCGTGGCAACAGACCATGCGCTTTCTCTCACGTGTCAGTTCTGAGGTAGACTCAGATCACATGTTCAGGCTAGCTTATGATGTATAGTTGCAGTTGCTTGCAGCCATGCGAAAAGTCTTACTCGGGAACTAGAGTGCTGTGGGTAAAAAGAGCCGATTGCCTGCTTGCTGGCTAACACAAATAGATGAATGACTGTCGACATACAATTTGTACATCAATAGCGATCAGCTGCCACCATGTGATTGTTTCAAGCAGTTAGCTGAAAGGCAATACATTGTACATCATCAAGTGGCTGTAGTTGACTCTAGCAAGGTGAGAACCTATCTAGGGTTGAATAGCTCAGCACAGTATGGGTACAAAGAATACCTTTTCAGGGTAGACAATGCACAACTTAGGAAAAGCTTGGCACATTTTCGTTGTGCGAATCACAAGTTGCAGATTAAGCTAGGAAGGCAAGTCAAGCCAGTGAAGGTGCCAATGCAGCAACGTTATTGCAAATTGTGCAACTTGGGTGCGGTTGAGGATGAGGACCACTTCATCCTGCCCTACTTGGTTTGCCCTGCTTATCAAAGTGTTTGAAAGAGGTTTAGAGGTTCATTGCCACTAACTGCCATCACACCTTTGGCTGAATCGTTGAGCTGTCAGCAACAAGGCATCCTTGCTAAATTCTTAGTGCAATGTCAGACGGTTAGATTTGAATTGCTTCATCAGACTTAAGGTCAATTGGGTTCTAGCCTGGACGTTATTTGTCCCACTTAATGACGCTAAATTGTAAGTAAGTAAGTAAGATCACCAAAATACCCATCCTACATAAACCATTTCCAATGAAACAATGTCATGGGAACTTACAATGTAGTAAATTAATAAATAGTTATGGGGTTTTAAAACAATTGACAAAGAAGGGGATATCATGACAATATATAAGTTGGACATTGGAAAAAAATCATGTTCAACATTAGATAATCAATCAAGTTCTTCTTTTTCAAAAGCAATGTAATGATGTTTTATTAATGATTATTTAAATTATGATGCCCATCAATAAAAGTATTCATTTGAAGTACCATTAACCTTATTCATTGATTTTTAACCCATAGTTTAGTTATAGGACATACAACTTAATTGTTATTTAAATCCAAATTAAATGTGCCAACACACATAATTTTTGAATTCCATGGTTGTTTTCATGAATGATGTGGTTCTCATTTAAACAACTACCTTGATTTCTTCGTTATTATCACAAGTATCATAAACAACTAAATTTCCTTTCAAAAATTATTTCAATTGAAGATAATATTCAAAAAATGGTGACAACCATGGCCTTTTGTCATGGTGTTCAACAATATGTCTTCTTGTGGTGTCTATGCATGTCAATTGATAATTTTGGGGGACATTAAAGTGAAAATTTGTGATTGGGCAAATCATGGATATTCATCATTTTATAAATACAATTGAAACAATGATTAAAAAGTCTAAAAAGTTTCATAACCCAAGGGCATCAAGATTAAAAATGTAGTTTAAAAAAAGTGTACATGAAAAGGATTTGCTTGTGATGTGAGTTTTGAAAGAAAAATTATTCATGGGGAAAATAATGTTATAAACATTATTGTAAACCCAAATACTTGAATAAAGACATACACATGCAACCTTCTTACATACACAAACACATCATGATGTTTATTTGTTCCAAGAAAAAAAAGACTAATTTTATTGAGATTGTTAAAGTGTGAAAATTCAAAAGCGAGCAATTTCTTTTCACCTAAATATTTTTTTCACTACTTACAAATGAAAAAATCTACCAAGTTTTACAACCACTTACACATGCAACCAATGTTTTTTTTTCAAATTTATGAGGCAGGTAGATTTGTGATCATCCATGAAAGGAGTTAGGTAAATTTGGTTACAAGTAAGAAAGTAAAGTAGAGAAGTTCAGAAGTTGTGCCATATTTTGGTGACATGCTAGAACCTATTGTCTAAATATGGCAATTTTAATGTTGTTTTCCTTGTGTTGTGGTGATTTGGGGCTTTTTTATTTTTCCAAAAGAATCCTTTACACATGTTGCACTAGATTTTTTCTTTTTTTGGTAAGATGCAAAAATTTGTGAGAAATAAAAAACATTGCATGCAACCCATATACCAACATTGTCCAATTAATTTATTTAAAAAATATCCTCTAGTTTTTTGAAAAGTTCAAAAATCAAAGAACCTTTAATTCCAGGTTTTATTTTATTTTGGAAATCAATGAACTTGTTTGGTTTTGGTTTTTCAAAGATCAAATGTGAAGGTTCCTTACTAAATTGGTTATTTTTTAATGAAAAAATATGAAGATTATATACAAAGGCTATCTAATCTAAAAAACCTTGTTATGTGACACATGGTTGAAAACCTAAATTCAAAAAATGAAACACTAGCTACTAAAGAAAACAAGATTAAAAAAAAAAAAAGTTCAAGTGGGCATGGCTTGAATAACCTAAAGCTCTATGTTGGAGATTAGGTGGTTTGGGATTATGTACCTTTGTACAAGTGTTTCGGTATGTGTTATTGGTTACTTATTAAAGCACATTGTGTCACAAATGTTATTTGTCAAAATTTAAAAAATTAAAAAAAAACTTTCCATTGGAATTTACATAGTATAAACACAAGGAAATTCAAAGCATTTGGTTTTACATTTGTCAATAATAGATAAATTCAATAAATAATTTAGGTATTTTTTATGGATGTAGAAGGGCAGATTTATCCTTGGGAAGTACCACTAGGAACATCACACCCCAAATTTTTGAGACCCATTCAACTTTAGGACAAGTCATATAGAATTTAAAACTCTAATTAAATTTATAAAAACATGTGTTTGGATGTGAAAAAAAATGCATAAGGAAAAAAATCCAGGAATGTAACATGAGGGATTTTTTGATCAAGAACATTAATGTTTAATGTAAGGACATTTAAAAAAGAAAAGTCAAGAATTGGGTCAAGAATGGTTCATGAATCAAAATGTTAATGCATATTATAGGTTTTTGGGTGTTCATTATTTTTCATGAGTTTGTGCATAGGTGGGGAAAACATAGCCGACCTAGTGCAATCAAAAATACCAATGTATAAGTAGATGAAATTTTATTTCTTAAATTGGGTCCAACTTTGCTGTAATTTTGGCGAGGTGATTCCTATTGTACCACCCAAGAAAAGTTTGCTAAGAATAGGAAACAAATTGCCCAACACTCTAATAATTGCTCAACATTGACAATACATGGACATTGTGATTGCCATCTCTAAAAAATACAATAGTACCTAAAAGAATTATTCCTCTTCTAAAAGTAATTTAAGTAATATTTAGTTCAAACACAAATAAGAAAAATGGGGGTCATTGGTTGTTTTGTTGATGAGATTTTTTCAATCTTTAACCTTTAGAGGTTCATTACACCTTCGATTCAAAAACTTTTTGGCCCACGACAATTAAATGGGTATATATTTTGTGTGTATAAAATCCTTTGTGGTTTGTCCTTGTTTTTAATAACTGCCCAACATTTCCCATATATTTGCATAATTCCATCATCCAGGCACTCTTTACATTCTTATGTAGAGAAACATGATTTATCAACCAAATCAAAACAAAATTTCGATCTTTTTCCTTTCTAATGACATAACCTCCTTATGTATGTGTGGATCAATGTTGTGCATGTATATGGTTTAGGATATACATGATGTGAAAATGTTAATTTATAATTGTGTAATGCCATTTCATGTCATTTAAATCCATTGAAAGTAAATCTAAAACAAACTTGCTTACATATTGTATTGTAGAATGATGAAAAATTATGTAAATATTTAAATGAAAGAAAAAACGAATGTAAAACATTGGCTTCAATGATTCAACTTCTTTCCCCTTTTATTTATGTATTTATTCTTGTGAACCCATACATGATGGTTTTTCATTGCACACCATTCTAGAAATTATGGTGTGTATAAAATAAGGTTATTGCACTTGACACTTTTCATTGATGATTGTAGTTTTTTAAATCAATGTTAAAACTACAATGAAAACAAGATGAAAGGGGGACTAATTTGAAACAAGTTGTTGATGAAGCTTGGAACAATGCTAGAAATTACAAGATGACTACAATGCCACCATTTAAACTTGCAAAACTTATAAAAGGAAAGGAAAGAAAAAGGAAGCTCGCTTTAAATGTTAAACTTTGCTTTGTAAGACCAAAATGAAAAAAATTACAATACAATCACAAAAAGGGAATGCAACGTGACAAAGAAGACAATGAATAAAATAAAAATAATTTGAAATAGAATGTTGTTTGAGTGTTCAACATTGTAAAAAGTTATAAGATCAATTGTGAAGTGAATTTGATATGTGGTTGCAAGTTAGGGTGGTTCATCATTTTATTTTGATATCATTGGTGAAATTGGGAGTTACAATTTTTAAAATACCTTTAAAAAAATTAAACTGAAATTGAACAATTTTTTATTTATTATGATATAGATTTATGAAAATATGACCCATTTTAAACCATTCAAAATTCCTTAAATTTTTTTTAATTCAATTTTTTTTTAGTCAACTTTTGCATTTATGTTTTTATTGCTTTATTTATATCATATATTGAATCTCTATAAAATATCCCAAATAAAAACCATAGACAAAAATGTGTATACATTTACCTGACATGTATATCAAAAACTATATACACACAACAGTACTGTGAATTTCAAATTATCCACATAATATGTGTTTCTTGATTAGGTGAGAAAAATAATGGAAAAAAAAAGATTATTAAAACATCATGAACAATGGTAATAAAACAAAAATGTGGATGGTGAATTGCAAACCTTTGATAAATGAATGTATTAAATAATCCTCTATATATGCCAATCTGAATATTTGCACACAAAAAAAAGATATTAAATATAAATTTCATATATATGACCTTACTTGAGCCCAAAGAAAAATACACATGATTATGTAAGTATAGTTTGAAATACATCACACTATTGCATTGTAAGTGCAATTGAAAACATATACATGGTGAGCAACGTATGTGTACAAAACTTGCATGTGTAACCATAAATGAGTTACATGCCATTTAAACTTACATGCCCAACATGGTGTCAGCCCACACTTTTTAAACATTCTAAAGAACAAGACCAAAATGGTTGCCAAGCCTTTTTGCAAAGTGTGATCCCTAGATAACCAAATGCTTTTTCATGATCATTTCCCATCACTCAATATATTCTTTTACTTGTGGGTTGGTAATGTAAGTAACATTTGGCATGACATGTTCACAACCACTTACAAATTGCTATGAGTTCAAATTTTCACTATGAAGTTTCAAAAGTGCCAATCACTAGGGGAAACATACATCACAAGCACCATTCTTCAAAATAATGCAAGATTCCTAACAAACTTGGTTTCAACTTTCAAACTCTTGAATTGATAGACAAAATCACAATAATCAAATTGGGTCTCTTAGCAAGCACAAAAATCACATGGCACACAACTAACTAGGCCCAACCATGGCCACTTTGATCCAAAAGTGTGTGAACATGGCTTACACACGGGACCAATTAAATCATTTGAAGAGTTGACGACATCAACATTCTCATGACACAATATGTTGGTGTTCCTTAGCATTTGGAAGGGCTTTATGGTGTTTTTCATATGTTGGGAAGAAGACCGCATCAGGCAATATATATATTTCCATGATATTTTTATGAATGTATGGTAGAGGACTTGGAGACAAACAAAATCAAATTTTTTTGGGGTGTTCTCTACATACATATATGGTTAGAAAGAGAGCTTCGGGGGAAGTAATAATTTCCATGCTTTTTCCATTGAGTCATGGTTTACTTGAGATAAAATTCAAATGACAACAAATCCCGTGTTCTTGTAGAAAAGCCAAATTGTGTAGTCAGACCACATGAAGATTCTCACATGTTGTACATATTCGGAAAGAAGTCTCTTCAACAAGTATATGTAAGGTTCAACTCTAAGTGTCTTTGGGTCAATGAGGGAAGAAGAACGAAAGGGTTGATCGCCCGGTCTCCAAGTAAGTTCTTGAACCAGATTTTGTGAAGAAATATGAAAAGACTAATCATCGATACCCCGCCAGACCAAACCCCATGAATGCTCAGGCAGGTTCCTGAAAGGCAAGTTCTCATGTTCGTTGAGAAAGAAAGAGGCACAAAATTTCTTGAGGCCTCTGTTTTTTTTTTCCTCCAAAAAAAAAAAGAGAAAAAAATTTCCTGAAAATTTGGAAAATATTTTTTTGTTTTTATGCAGTATCTCAGTGATGATGTTCTTTTTTTGCTTTAAGAATTTTTATTTATATTTTTTTTAATTTCACAAAAAGTGGAAATATTTTGCTCAACAAAATGTTTTACACTGACAAAGGTATTTTTTTCTCTTGAAAAACAATTTCTCAAAATAGTAGAAAACTCGTCACCAAAGTGAGACTTGTCTGTTAATGGTCGCTCTGTTGGGAGCTTGTGAGAAGTAGAGGACAATATGGAGCCAACCAAATTACCTACCGATACGCAAAAGCCGTCCAATGGGCCATTGAGAATTGATCAAAGTACCTGCCATTCATGTTCCATAGTCTTGTGATTGACTAAGAGGAAGTAAATATCTTTTTGCACTTACTGGGCCATACCCAGGATCTCTCTCTCTCACACACACACACGTGTGTATACAATTGTAACAAAATATATAAATATATAAAACATAGAGAGTGTTTTACGCAATAGAGTTATCCCTAAAGTCACCCTCTGTTTCACCCCTTATCCCCTCTGCTTTTGCGCCCTATCCTCTCTTTCAGTGGATCTCCAAAGTAAGGAAATTTTATTAAATCTGGGTATGAAATGCTGAAACTCAGCATTTAATGCACAAGGTTCGAGAGTAATTATAGTAGTTGTACAGGTAGGAACAATGAAAATATATGTAGCGCCAGTGGAGGCGCTCAGGTGAAAGGAAAGACAGGATGAAACTCAATTTACCACCAAAATTGGTGGAAAAAATTAGTGTGATACCCAATTATTTCCTTGTATTAAATTTTCATTCCCAGTTAAGCGTTTGATGCACTATTATGCCGAAACTGGCTGTTCTCGCCCCCTAATTGCCTGACTTTGCGGATAACTCTTTTGTGTACAAGACCTTGGATCAATGGCCATCTTCATTATTTGCTCTTCCAGGGTGGAAGTACGATCGTACGCTAAGTTTTGGACTTTATCAGAAAGTGCTGACACTTTCTTTTGTTCAGACTTCTTTGCAAGTTACAGCTAGAAACACATGTGATGAGAACCATATGATGTTTGCAAGCTCGAAACTCATCACAAGTTCAAACAATTTGATACTCTATTTTTGCCTAGAGTCAAATCAATCGCCACACGAGTGCAAATGGGTCCACATCCAGATCACATTTTGGAACTTGCTCATTTCGAGAATTCCTATGACTCTGACTATACAAAGTGTTGGGAGATTTGCTTGCTTACTTTGTATAGTCAGAATCATAGGAATTTTTTTTTTCCATACTTGTCTTGGCTTGCAGGAATTGAGGGGACAGCATTCCATACTGCCTGCATGAAATGTGTGGAAAGAATTGGGTTGGAGCGTGCGAGTTTTAGGGTTTAGGGTTTGAGGTTGAAGGAGAAGGGTTGGAACTTGGGGGAGGTGGGAAAAAGACATAGGACCCCATTTTACAAATTGAGAAGAAAAGACCCAATTGGATTACTTATTTATTTGTTTATTTATTTTCTGTCCATCTAGCAAGCTTTAGGAAACCGGAGACTATTTCATTAGATGGGTTGTTTTTGGTCCCAACAATCTACTTTCTAGGTTTTTGTTGTTATTGATGATTAACACCCAGCTCAGAATTTTTGTGAAAAAAAAAAAAAAAAAA
>Ga0209611_10003339_pt1 | contig 27901 bp, 23 predicted proteins | sample S1TSphgellanicum_3_FD_187693 | JGI IMG/M metagenome (GOLD analysis project Ga0209611, IMG submission 187693) | Host-associated microbial communities from peat moss isolated from Minnesota, USA - S1T2_Fc - Sphagnum magellanicum MG (SPAdes) (version 2) | ecosystem: Host-associated > Plants > Peat...
CTATCTTGTAAAGTGCAAGACTTGGAGTTTTTTTTTACTTTACCTATACATAATGCATGTATATTTTATATAATTTATATGGAACAATATAAATGCAATGTTGTATTGATTTGCTATGAATCAATGTCAAAACCATGTTATTAGTTGTTTCAACACTTATCAAATGCAAGATTTGATTTATATTGAATCAATGTTCGTTATTTGCCCATTTGATATTGCAACATTTAATAGGATTGTATTAATGTTGTGACAATGAATACCATTGTTTTAACATTTTTAATGTGTTGATTTTATATGATATGTAATAGCATTGAAATTCCACCTTTATGAAGGTTGTAACAACATCAATTCAATGGCTAATCAATTTGTGTTGTCTCAGCATTGACAAGATCTTATTCTTTGAATGTGTGTTGAAAAAATGTAAATTATGTCAAAACAATCCCAATGCTAACTCAATACATATTGTTATAGTGTCATCAACATATTATATCAATGACCATATTAGCATTGAATATTCAACATATAGTCATCAATTTGATGACTTATTAATGTATGTTGTGCCAATGTTGGTCATATTTTTTTCATTGATTTAATATTGATAAGATGTTAAATGTTTTAGTATTATATCAATGATTGTATCAACATTGAACGTTGAACATATTGTTAAGGTGTTGTAAAAGCACTCATACAAAGAGGGGGCAAGTTTGTGATGTGGTAGGATGACCATGTGCACCAAAGCTTGTTAGGATGATTGCGTGCACTGGAACTTACAAGAATTCTTGTGATTGTGTGCATTTGAATGTGTTAAAATGGTTGCATGCATTGATCTTCTTTCCCCTTGTTGGCATTCTTTACATAACTTTGAACTTACAATGATTTTGTGTTTGATGAATGTTTTGATTTGTTTGTATGTTTCCATAGTTATAGTAAATCTTTTTATCTAGGTGCCATGATCCTTGTCTATATGGTTTCTATCATCATTGGATAAGCTAAGTATTTCAAGATTGTTTGGATACGTATTTTGTATGGTTCTCCATCAAATATAAGTTACATCGAGGTGAACTAGGTGCCAAGATATAGTTCCATCCTCATTGCATTTGTTTTATAAGGAGCAAGCTAGCTAGTAACTATAACAGACAAGTTAATGATCAACACTGCAATAGTCGTCCCTAAGGAACAACAACAAAACTTGATGCCTTCACCATCTTTGTTTAGCCAAAAAATTACAATGAGGGGAAAGCAGCTCAATGCACACAACCATTCTAACACAAAACCTTGACAGATCAAGTTTCTTTAATGTAATTTTTTGAACCTTGATTTGTTTTGATCTTTGAAGGCAATTTTTTAAACTCCAAGCTACTTGTCCAGGTCTATTTTGATTTGCATTTGCCTTTTGTTCATGGATTGTAGTGTTGTAATGTTGCAAATGTATAGGCAAATGCAAATCAAAATAGACATGGACATTTGCCTAAACCAATTTTCATTGATGGCTTTGGAACTATCACTACTAGTTTCTACAAGGTTTTACATAGAGCTTTCAAGTTAGGGTTTCAATATACTAAGGCTTGATGAATTTACCTTTTGTATATTGTTTTGCACTGATAGTGGAAGGCCATATGGGTTTTCAATGGGAAACTTTTTAGCAATTTTGCCGAATGATATAATTTGCAACATTTAGGAAGATTGAATGATATTATTTTTGTTGTTGCGTCTCACCAGCAAGGCATGGAGGGATATGGTTGATAGTAGTCAACAATGGGCCCATGTTAGACTTTGCCTTCTTAAGCTTAGATTCCAAAAACAAAGAATGTTGGAGGAGTTTTTTTTAAAGTAATTACTAGAAGAGCTTGATAGTTGCAATAGTTCATATGACTCTCAGAGGGAATTCCACATTTAATAGTTTGTTGTAAATTTGTTCATTGAAAGTAAGTGCCTAACTATGTACCTAGCATCTGACTTTTGGATTAAGTAACACAATAGTTTTTTTCTAATAATGTAGTTCAACGAAATGAATGGACTCTATAATTTACAAGAGAGATAGTTCCTTCACTTATTTTGTTCATTTATAGTGTTTCTGACTTTTCAGATGAAGATGCAAATGTCCAAATTATTTAAGCTTATTTCTAAATTTTGATAGGATCCTATTTTTTTGGTTGATTTCAAAGTTTGTTGTCACTTGGTTTGATTCTAATTTTGCTTCAATTGGATCTTTTGGGTTGTTTAAAAAGGTTTGCATTTGCAAATTTGGTTATGGAAATGGTGAATGCCAACAAGGTGGTGGAGCTATAAATGTAACAATGCATAAAAAAAAACTTGCATTTGCTATTGATTCTAGCATGGCATCTTCCAACAAATTTCTAGGTACATGTGTAGTATTAACCATAAATGTCAAAACTATAAGTCCTAATTAAATGCCATCCCCAATATTAAAATTGGTGCCAAATGATGTGTACTTGGCCCAATTTTTCTCATTTGAAACTTATTGAAGTTGGATGCAAAAATTATACATGGAATACAATTACAAATAGTGCAAGCAAACCTCAAATCTTGTGAACCTTCTTTCATTTTGTCTAAACCTGAACATCATCCAGTACATGAAGAAAATAGAATTTGCCTTTATAGGTTTTACATTTTTCTAATACAAGGTTGTGATTCTAGCAGGCCACATGTGAATGTATTCTAGAGTTTAAGGATGACATAGATTAGACTCTAGTGGGAATTCTTTTCATATGTTTCATGGTGGTGTGATCATAAGGTTAGAGAAGGTAATAAAATCCATTGCAGTCACATTCAAGTTTGATTACCTTGTAAACATTTTCACCTATGAATGAGAAGTCAATTCTGACTAAATCTTTTATTGTTAGAATTTAATAAGGTTTGGTATAGATTTTTATTGAAATCATTGATGCACTCCTTCACTTGAATCAATGTTGTTTGGTGGCTAGGGGTTTGCAAGTACATGTAGGATTGCCCATTTAGCGCACTCCTAAGGATTTACTTTCATGGGAAGGCTTGATGTTCAAAATTTACTTTTGTTGGAGTAAATTGCACCCAATATGGTATGGCATTGATCCACCTTTGTAACATTTGGTACTAAGGTATTTGGACCATATCTCTTGTCCAAGATTATAGTTTGAACATGTCATATTTCTAGGAATTTATAATAGGGTTTTGTTTATAAGTTTATGAACTATGCTCCTTTTGTGGATTTGCAATATATGTTTACTCTAATTTGTGTTTATAGTACTACTGTATTGGACATGTATTTGCACACTTGCATATATGGTGAAATTGAACATGTGTACACATGGATGTAGCTAAGTTTTATACCTTGTGCAGAATATGAAATGTATTGAGTGTATGTACATATCGAGATGTTAGATACGTCTATGTATTTGAGTTTTAACATGTGTATACTTTTCAATATTTGAAATATATTGTTTGTATGTTGTGTAGGTTATGTATGTACATACCAAAATGTTAAATAGACATTTATGTATATGAGTTTTGACATGTGTATACTTGTCAACATATGTTTGTATCTTATGTAGGTTATGTATGTACATACCCAAATGTTAGACAAACATCTATGTATATTTGGGTCCATTCGCGATTGGGGTACCAAAAATGAATGTCTTACTAAAAAATCACACATGACAATTTTGAATTTTTATTTATTTTACATTATTATAATTGTAATGAATTGTTATATGCCAATAGATAAAATGATGTCTTCTTAAAGTAATAAAAATAATTTGGATACTATGTAAATGTCATTTTGAGTCTTGTAAACTAAAGGAATCAAATGTTTAAAGTGTTTTTTTTCAAGGAATCAAAATCATACAATTGATTTCAAACTTTTTATACAACAAAAACATACCCCCTTCTATGAAAGTACATGTTCATTGGATGAACTTGATGAAAAACCAAATCATACATTTCAAAGTCTTTAAATTTTGAATAAAAAGGGCTACAAGGCAAAGGATTCATTTTTTAAACTAGTTAATAAAAAAATTATGTTCAATGGGTTCAAAATGTTTAGCTTTAGATGTAGGTCACATGTGTAGGAAATAATTTTGCCAAAAAGCATGTTTGGTTGTCCATTGAAACTCATTTTGGGATTTTCTAGGATTTTTTGCATTTTTGGTAGTAAAAAAATTAATTCATACACAATTATGTATGAATGTGAAAAATCACCATTAACACATGAATTATCTTATATTGGACTATTCAATTTTTCTCGCTTAAGTTTGTTTCATGTAAATGTTATTTGTAAAAAATAGCTCTAAAAAGTCCTTAAATCTTTTTTTCTTTTTTTGGTACCCTAACCATGAATGGACCCATTTATGTCCTAATATGTATTCTTGAAGCTTTAGTTGTAAGGTGTTTGACTTTAATTACAATGAGATTGTAATTTGAGATGAGTATATAGGTTCTGTTTATTATGTATATTTGTGATTGATTTGAAATTCAATGTGTATGTAACTAATATTGTTATTGTTGGCAAATCAGTGTGTAGGTTATAATGCATGGGGAACACAAGAAAGAAACTTTGTCGAGTTGGCATTATTAGGCCTGGACCATCCATGAGGTCAAGGTTGGCTAATGAATTACCTCTAGATAAAGAAGTGAAGGCATTATCAATAGAGCCAACTAAAGAAAATGTTATGTGGGAAGAACAAGCACAACAAACTGTTGTAGTTGAAGACCTAGTCCCAGAAAATGCTCAACTTTGACAACAAAAATGTTAAACAAAAAGAAAGGCAAAGTAAGAATTAGCTAAAGGTCTGATCTTTCAATCTGATCCACTTGCAACTAGTCTTAATATTTCTACTACCACTATCCATAGGAAGGCAAGATCCATTAATCAATTCATTGCCACAATGTTGGATGAAAGCCTTCAACTTTCTACACGTCAAGCTATTTTGGAGTAGGTTTTTGGGAATGAAATCATTATTCCATACTTACTTGAGTATTACTCCTGTCCTCATGAGGCTAAGGCACAACAAGATTTCATACAATCTTTTCGGGCAGAGTTGGGGAATGTGAAAATCCCATGCTCAAAAGACAAATTGGCAAGGAAGGGTACGTTGCTTAAAGCTATTGTAAGTGTTGATGGCTTTAACTTACAAGCATTATCATTGGTATTAAATATTGGTCGCCATAATTAATCTCGTGTTTTTTTAACAATGATAATTAGTTTAGAACTTTAGCTCATCAACATTTTCTTTCTTTGAAAAAAGGAAGAGGCAAGATGGTTCAACCACTAAGTCAAAGACACTAGTGTTATTGTGGTGGACTGTTGAGACATGAGTAAGCCCCAAGAAAAAAGATGTCACCCATAAACATTTCAAACCAAATCAATATGAAGTTCATGGGACACATTATTTGCTAGAAAATCAACTAAGCTTCAACCTTGGTATTAAAGTGAATTCAACATTTTGTAAATTGCAACTTAGATTTGATAATGGTAGTTATGTTTTTCAAAATTGATTATTTCATTATATATCAATTCTAGATGATGGACACACATAATATATCATGGAACTTTGGATGCATGTGACCATCATGTCTTCCAATGTGACAAATGACCTAATTTAACATTTTGCAAAGAACTAGGACCAACTAGTCTAGGTGTAGCAACTTTGGGCAAGGTAGTTATGTTTAGAAAGGTAATTATTTTTTAAATGAAAAAGTTAAGTTTAGAAAGAGAATCCAATGGATTTTCTATCATGTCCTATCCATACATTGGATTCTAGCAAACTTGTACTTGGAGCATAATCATTAGGAATATAGGGTTGAGTAATTGTCTAACATTTGTGAGTGGTTTGTTAATTATAGACTTCATTCTACCTTCAATTTATAGCTGCCCATCTTGAAGCAAAAATTCATTAAAGGAAATTTGAAGGGTTGAAACTTTATTTTGTGAAACAATGTAAGGACAAAAATGTCTATTGCTGCAAGTACCACGTTGAACTTGATTTGTTATGGCAAGGGCTAAATGACTTGAGGGATGGCATAAAAGGAGCTCATGTACAAAATGCTTATACGTGTCGATGTGGAGTCTATTGGTAGGGTGGGGCTACTAAACAAGATGTATGTCAAGCCCATACTAGAATATACAAGGGGTGACAAAATTGTGGGAAGATTGTGTTTGCCCAAAAGGGGAGCTTGAAAATTGGCACAAATTGGGTTGCCTGATGGGGGAGTGTGCAAAATGTGGGGTGGATAAGTTGTTAATCTATCTTATTGAATGTTTTGCAAATGGTGCTTAGGCAGTGGCATGGAGGTGTTTTGAGCAAGATACAATTGGGTTGACAGATGAAGGGAGATCAAAGAAAAGGATTAAATAACCATTTAAGGAAATTATAGCTTCTATGTTCATAGATTACCTATGATCCAAGTTACAACATTTTATCAAACATAATTTTGTGGCAAGATGCAAGATATTCAATGCAAGTTGGTTATGGTTAACTTGCCTTCTAATTGCATTTTATCTCACATTGACTTCACCAATAATTACACTTTCCAAATCTAGAATGAGATCTAGTCTATGCATTAACATTCATTCTAGGTCACAATACTAGTTCACATTACATACAAAGTGAACCCTATGAGTGGATTTGATGATAAAGGTCAGAGGTTCACCAAAGACAATCATTTTTACACCTCTGATGATAAGGAGTATGACATTCTATTTGTTCAACATTGTCTATTTCAACACTGGACTTGGCTTACAAATCAAGGTGTAAGACTACAACATCATATAGTTTGGAGTGATGGATGTGCAGTTCAATTCAAGGATTCATTGGCAATGTATTTTGTGGTTCACTACCCAAGTCTGACCTCAGGTTGGAAAATGAGTTGGCATTATTTTGGGACAAGACATGGGAAGGGGGAGTGGAATGGTGTAGATGATATTGTGAAAAGGACCTTGAGAGTAGAACAACTCCATAATCCACAAAGGAGGCTCCAACATGCATTTGATGTAGTGCAATTTTTGAAAGAAGGGTTATCATTTCAAACACCCATCACATATGAAAGAAAAGAATCTTCTATCACTAGGCATTTCTAGAATGTGAACCCTATTGACGTTGATGGATCAACTCTTCATTTGTGTGACCACATATTTGGCTCATAAAAGCCCCATTCCATATATATATATTTGATTCGACTAAGCTACTAATGAGACCTTTGTCATGTTTTTGTGCCCCTTGCATTGATTAAGATTGGGAGAACTGTGAGGTAACTTCACATGTCCCATTGTGGTGACCTATTAAGCTTCAACCAAAGGACATTCATTTTGTGTGTGGGCAATTAGAGGTTGTGGATCAAGAACTTGGTGTAGGAAAACATGAATGTGATGGGGAGGATTTGGCTACTCTTATGTGTGTGGGGGACAATTTTGCAATTCTAGCACATGAAGGCAACAATGAAGGAGTTGAATTATATATTTTGCAGTGCCAAAAAACAAGCCATATTGTCCAAGAGAGATTCACATGTCCCTAGGGTAATGAATTTTATGTTAAAGATCATTTGATTGTTGGTCTCTACTATTAGAAGTGGGGGTGTGGTGACAATGGCTATGTGTTCTTGGGCAATTCACAGGTGGCATTTTTGTATATTCATTTGGTCTTAACATGCAAGTTTGTGATGTTGCCAACTCATCACCAAGTGAAAGGGGATGAACTAGTTTACTAACTTTTGGATGAGGCCTTCCAAGTTATTAAATCTAGGCTTGATGATAATTCCTAGTTTGTAAGTACTTGAAATTGATTTAGAATTCAATTTCAATGAAGACTAAGACTTCAATGGAACTTGAGTTGCTATAAATGTTTTCACTTTTGACTTTTTTCTTTCTTGCTATTTACAAAACTATTGTACATGGATCCCCTACCCCATGGTGGAGGTTTGGTGACACCAAATTTTGGTAGAATGTGTATCAAATGTTGTATGTGAAAGAAAACAATATATGTGTCCATATTTTCAAATTTTCAAACCTACTATCTTTATTTTTTTGGGCAAAGTTGCAAAGTTATGTGTGCATTAGAATATTGGTGACTGAGAGTGGCTTGGATGTTTGGGAAGTTGTTGCATGATTTGGTTTTTGTGGCAATGGGTGTCTAGGAATATTAATGAATCAAAGTCAATATTATACATGTTTATGTGAAAAGATAGAAATTGTGCAAAATGTTATAGATTAAACCTTTGGGAAAACTTTTTGTTGACAACTTGGTGATTTGCTATCAAAATGGACATGGCTGACTTGTAAAAAACAAATAGATAGTTGTGTGATTAAATACTTTTATTAGATAGGGTATAATTGTGTCTAGAAATATAGGAATGTCATATGTGATTAATGTCTTACATATCCAGGGCAAAGTCAATGTACCATTCATTTTCCAAACATTGAGTTGAGTTAGACAAATACTAAAACATACATACATACTAAAGAATAATTGAAACATACATTATAACATGTATACACAACAAATTGGTTTATTCAACACATATTGAAATAACATGTTCTTTTAATTATTATTTTCATGCCACAAAGGATCTATAAATAGTTAGTGTTCTTTTGGAGCTAAGGTTTGTGATTTCATTAGAAATGCCTTGAAATTTTAAATATTTGTATACTCATTGTGAATCTCTGAATTGATTTAACAATGAAATTGTTTTTTGTATAAAACTCCACATTGTTATAATGAAAATTGTAACCAATATTAACAATCTTAAAACCAAAAATTCTAACAACAAATAAATCAACAACCCTAAACCAAAAGCATTAGTAACATAACAAAATCTTTGCTAAATGCCATCCCACTTAGATTTTTATAATTTCAACTGTCAACATTTCCTTAGAATATAATTGTCAAGAATTTACAAATATTAGGTGCTTTTATATATGCAATCATGATCCATAAATTTTTTATTAGTAAAACCCAAACCAAGACCTCCAAGAAAGAATGTGCATAAAAAATCTTTTCAGGACCTATTGGAGACCTTTAGGGTTATTTGCAATTAGATGATTGATAATTCCAAATTGCACATATTTCACAACCTTGTAAGGGTCTATCTAGAGCTTTGAGAAAGATCTATTTTCAACTCTATAAGTGCCCTCAATATATGACTTGTCCAAAAATTGGCCAAAATACCATACAAATGTTAGTACCTTAACGTACATTTGGGTATCGTAAGTCATTTCCACTACATAGTACATTACAACTCTAGTGTAGATAATGTAATTATGAGGATGTAATCCCAATTAGAAAGGGGGATGATGTTGAAGGTAAATCTTATTGAAATTAATATTTTATCAAAATTTTATCAAAACCGAATTTTCCCTACCAAATTTCCTCTACTGAAAACCTTTTTACCAAAACTAATTTTTTTGGGATTAGGCTAACTTCTTGTTCCACCATTTTTGAATTTCTTTCTTGGAGGTATTTATGGCTCTATCCCTTTGTGGATTGTACAAAAAAATATTTTCTAAAATAAAAATATTTTTTTCTTGCCATACATTTGTACATAGAATTCTATGTGTAGTTTTTTCCTTCATATGTTTGGAGTATTCTAACTTTTTGTATGCAAGTATTTTTCCTTGCATTTTTGCTTTAGGTTTGTTTATGTAGGAAGTTTATGAGGTTGTCCTACTAAGGTTTGACAATCCCTTTTTGTATTGAAGCTTTTTTGCTTACCTAAGAAACGTAAGAAGATTTTATCTTTTGCTCCTTTGTTTTATTCCTTTCAAACCTAGTGAAGACTGTGGCCTTAATAGGTGTTTACATTTGTTAGTTATGAGCACTTGGCATTTCAATTGTTGAAGAGTATGACAATAAACCTTACATCCTATGCTTTTAAAGAGTTATCATCACTTACATCATGTAACAGATTGTGAAATTGGATTTGCAAACCAAAAAGTTGATGAAGATTTTAGCTTGGATATTTTTGAAATGATTATTAGCATAAATGAACTAGCCAAAGAATTGTTGATTTTTAAGAGATTTCAAATGAATGTTAAAAAGATTAAGTGTCCTTTCAAATGGTGGCCAAAACATGACTTCATTTTCCCCACTATTGGTTTTCTTGCTTGGTAGATGCTAGGAGTTATTGAAGTTACTGGATAACAAATAAAGATTGAAAGAAGTTTTTCTTTAGCTAGCATACTCATCAACCTTAGGATGTTTCTAGTTTAGCAAGAATTGACATAGTGACCCAAGAGTTGGTTATAAATCTTGTTGCAATCTAGTAGAGATTATTGAAACAAATGGACACTTAGAAAAGGAGTTACAAAAATTTGAAAATGAATTTGAATGAAATGAAATTTTAAAGTAAAAAAGCTTGACTTCATGCAATTTCATCATGCTTTTGCAAGTAATTTTTATTTTATTTTTTGATTTAAAAAATTAGTAATTCTTTTGACAACCAGGTTGTGGGACCCATCTTCGAAAATCATCAGTTCAAGAATTATGAGAACTGGCTCAACTCAAAACCTACTGGATTTTATTTTCTCCAAGTTCTAAAACCCTGGACAGTTTTCAAACTCTTTTTTTTTTTAGAGAACCTGACAGGTTCTTTGAAACGATCTTAAGAACTGAAACCAACGATTCTCACAAAAAAGTGAGAACTGGCCAACACTGGTGGGGACTGCTACAAATTTTGCTCTGACAGAAGCTCAGAAGATTTCACTACAAAGTCCAGATACACTCTCAAGTATCTAGTACTGTGGTTTATCAGTCAAGTACAAAGACACCTTTGTAGACAGCTAGAATAGTTCAGTTCGAATATGAGCTGCCACACTTTGGTCTAGTTTCAAAGTCTCTCAACTAACCTTCACAATGCCAACAAACACATGCATTCATAACAATTCTTTATGTAGCTTGAAATTTTGTCATTTCTGCACAAATCACACAGTGCCTGTATATATCTATGCAGGGAATTGTGAAGGACTTAGAACACCCACCCCTTGTCTCCTTTCAAGTTTGTTCCCACGAGGATGACGTTTCCTTACCTTAACTGTTCACATTTCAGCTTTTTATTGTTTTTGCACTACTGGACCTCCGACTGTGTGTGAAGACTTTTTGGCTGAATTCAGATAAAGCTAAAATCTTGCAGCTCCACCACCCTGCCATATCACCACGCACTACGAGTCTTGGGCGGTTCTTTCATTTGTTTAATAACCATTGGTGTTGGGCAGTCTTTTTGTTTTTCTAATTCCTTGAGTAGGTTCACTAGCAAGGATCCCCAGCATCAATTAGCACTAAATGGTGAGTGTCCTAGGTGGGTTGTAGCATTTTTTCAAAAGTGCTGCCCCAAGTGGCAACCTAGGAAGTGCCTAAGTCTAGATGTGATTATTTAATTATTTAATTTCAAAAAATGGAAAAAAATTCCCTAAAAATCACATTATTTTTTTTTTCATCTATGAAATGTTTTTGCTAAGTTGTAAAAAATTTCCACCAATTTTTTTTTGCTGGTTCCAGGTATTTGATAAAATCAGATTAAAAAAACCAGCCAGTTCCGAGTATTTGAAAAAATCAGATTCAAAGAACTGCTAGTTCTGGGTATTTTAAAACCCTCGAAGAACCACTGGGTTTCATGACAGGAACCAGCAAATTTTCTGGGCGGTTATTTGACTTTTTCAAAAGAATTGAGAACCGTGGCTACATAGCAAATGTACCAGGTTTTTTTAATTTTTAGAAACCAGGGTTATATACCAGAACTGGGTATTTGATCTAAAAAAAACTTGCAGTTAAGAACCCTACAAACTGTCCCAATACCTGGCAGGAATTTTGGGCAGTTCCTGATAACTGCACAACAATGGTACCAATGTGGTGTGGTTCTCTATTTTTAAAAGAAAGAACTGGTGGGTAAGGGTTGGGTATATGGTCCGGGTATATTGACCCTTGGAAAGTGGTCCTCATCAGACCGGTTTCCACAGGAACGATAGTTCTCAAAAAAAATCAAAGAACCAGTCAAAGAACCTACCCTGAACTGCCAGTTCTTTGAGGAAAGTCATCTTTTCTTTGAAAGGTTTCAACAGCCTGGAACTGACAGTTATAGTTCGTTATTAAAAAATCAAAAACCCAGAACTGACAGTTACTGTATTCCTAAAGTTTTCTAAAACGTGGAACCAGAGTTTATAATGCAATCAAAGAACTGCCCGACTCTGGTTACTATGAGGGTAAAATGAGTGTGCATGGTTATCCAAGCTGCTATGTGGAAGTGGTGTGAAGCCAGTTTCTCAGCAATTCCTTGAAATTTGATTACACGCTGAGTAGTAGCCATCTTTCTGTAATCAACCCGGCTATAGAACTCAAGCTTTATGATGATATCCGTGAGCCCCAGTTATTCCTCCCTGTTTGCTTTACAATGTTCACAATCTTCCAGACCAAATATTGTCTCTCGTTCAGGATACTTGATTGGTAACCATGGGCTTTCATAGGTTATGCTATCAACTTTCCAGCCAGCGTTTGTTGGGCATATGGAGGGCAGGGACTGTCGGACTCGGCCAAAATGCAATAAATTATCTGGTTTCACACTGGAGGGTTTATGTTCTTGTACAGTCTTCTTGAGGTCTTTTTACACTGGTTGGATGGGATATGAATTATCCCAGGGCATATTGTTTCAAACATGTAGAGCCAAACTTCTTCACAAGTTGTAAGGCCGGTCCATCATGAAGGGAGCAGAGCCTGCTGTTCTGATATGTACCAGAGTTGACCAGTTTTTGCTTTTTAAAAAAAACACCACTAGGTAGGTTATGAGAAATTTTTGGGTAATAATCATTGGTTATGCATAAGGATAGGTTATCAAATAACCAGTTAATAACCACTGGTTAACCTGTTGGTTATGCACCGGTTATAGGGTTTTTTGAAAATAAAAAATATAAATGATAGTTTTTCTGTTTAAAAAAATGCATTAGTATTTAAAGATTGATAACCTGCCTGGGTGATAATCAGGTCATCCAGGTCGGGTTATTAGATTCTGAAAATTCAATGCCAGTCAGTTATCGAATTAACCAGTTATTAAAAAAATCAAGAACCAACTGGTAGGTTATTAATAATTGACTTCATAACTGGGTCAAAATTCAATAACCAGCCAACACTGATATGTACCTGTATTGGCTGGTTATTTGAATTTTTAAAGAACAGCTGATTCCAGTTCTTAAAATATTTCACAATCAGAGAACCGTCATTTTTGGGTCTTTGAAAAGAATCAGAATGAAAGAACCAACAGTCCTGGTTATTTAAGAACCCCTAAAAACCAATGGTTTTCATGAAAGAACCAATTAAGAACTAGCTGTTCTATGCCCAGTTATTTGATTTTTCAACTTTTTGAAAACTGTGGATAGACACAGAACCTATTATTTGATTTTTTGAGAAAAGGTTGTGAATTCTAAGAACCACCCTGATAACCGTAGGGAGACCATTCGTGTTTCTAATAATCACCAAACACTGACATGTACCAGTGTTTGACGGATATCACAGTTTTTCTAAGATCAGTTCAGGCCAGTTTTGTTTTCAATGATTCCTTGTACTTTAAGCTGAAGAGGCCCGGACCTTGACAATAGAACCTTCTTCTTCTACACCTTTTTGTTTTGGTTTGCTTTCCAAGGCAAAGACCTCATGTTGCAATGTAGGGTTTCGTGTTTTCCTTGACAACTTTATTGCATAATATACATCGGGGGACTAGTTCAAGATATATGGTGACAAGTCAGGGTTTATAGTTTTATAGTTGGGAATTTGTTATGTCACTGTATGGTCTTGGTTACACCATGCATAGGATGAGTGGTCACAATTGGATGGGTTTTGAGATCTGTTTGATGGACAGATGTTTCCATCTAATGACATGTTTTATTCCACTTTTGGAAGATGGGACATGTACAGTTGTAGGGTAACACCCTGTGGACCTCCTCCAAGGTATTTTTTGGCCTTGGTTTTATACTGGGGTGCATAATAACTGTGTGAGTATTGAAATGTTGCAAACCAAATTGCCTAGTACCGTAGTACATGGGCAGCTATGACACAAATTATTTTATTTGTAGAAATGTCAAAATTTTCAAAATATACAAATTTTCAAAAGAAAAATAAAACTGTGAAGGAAAATATGGATATTTTGAAATATTGTGGAGTATTATATATTTTGACATGGTATCTTTAAAATTAATTAATTATTCAATATACATATGTTGAAGTTGCCCATGAACTATGGTATGCTGAACCTCATTTTCTATATTTCTAGAAGATAGTGTAATGTGCTGCCAATTACAGGGCACTACCTGAGGCAAAAACTGACACTCTCACTATAGGAGTACCTATACTTTGTACACTACAATATTTGTCACAATATTCCTGTTTTTCCCCTAAAAAATCATTAAATTTCCAAGCCAAAAGATTGAATTTTTTTCCATCATGTTTGGACTCTGATTTTAGTTTGGTAGCATTTTTTTTAACTAGCTAGAGTTTTTACTATTTAGACAAATTCTAAAAACATGTCACTGATGATGCAACATCAGAAAATTGAAAAAGATATCGCAGCCCGCATTTGACATTTGTTTGTACCTTGCTGAATGGTCTTTTTTTTTGCAATATTTGTAAATTGGACAACTGTTGTAGTGGATATTTTAAAACATTTTCCAAATCTTACATTGCATGACAAAAACACATGTTTAAGACAGGAAATTGTTGTTGTACTTAATTTCTATAACATGGTTTTGCAATGAGCTTCACGTGATATTTAGCTTGACCATCTCTATGTTGAACTGATTTGTCAACTACATATCACAAAAAAATTCCACTACTGATTACTTTGCATATGAACTATAACCAAGTTCACACACACATAAAGAATTTTTTGAAAAAAAAAAATCCTTATAATTGGGATTGGCTTACACTTGTATAATAAGTTATTACTATAGTCTAGAACAAACCTCATAAAGGGAAATCTCGTTGTAGCTCAATGAATGTTGATATCGTTCACTTAAATTTTCTCATTTCAAACAATGCAAGTCTAAGTTTTTCAAGGTCGAAACTGGTAAGAACGAATTTGTGTATGCCAATAGTTGTATTGTAACCAAAAAAACACCACCCAAAACTGCCACAAATGGACAGTCTATACACTATATTCCTACAGAAAACCTAAATCCCTTTTCTTATAGCCAGATTCAAGAAATAGCAACTTCCAACAATAAACACAAATCCCCTGACCTTAAAGCCAAACTCAGGATAAAGCAAGTTCCGAGTTTGTTGCATTAATTCCCAGAATACACAAGTTAAGCATCATTCTACAGCTATCAACAATCCTAAAACGCTGTCATCAACTTTTATATAATCCCACAAGAGAAAAATAACAAATCATGCTTTCTTGAAGTCTAGCTAGAGATAAGATCTCTCATTATTCATTCCATCATTTGAACTGCTAAACCCAACCTCTACAATGCAATGCATTAACTCAGGTTCTATGTTTCAGTTTCCCAAAACGTCAATCCCCATTCCTTATGTTCAACCAGAATATGACTTCTGGTCAGATGCTTGTAGTGGTTTTGCATGGGCATATATATGTTCATATATAGATTCCATTTTTAAGTTCCACCAATAATTTCATAAATGTAGCTCTATCTTCCACCATCAATAGCTCCATCAAGACTCGAGATGAGTCTTGCATTACACACAAATAATAGAACAAACCTCCTTTCCCTCACATGCCCTCATGAAGTCCCTTGTGACAATGGACAATTTAAGAACATACAACAATGAAACACCTTTTGCCATCTCTACACAAAAATAGATAATGACAAATTGAACCCTAAAACTTATATGTGTTCACATTGATACAATATTACTATTCCATTTTCTATTCACAATATTTCTTGAATTGGGTGTATGATTGGGTTGTTTATTGTTATGTGCTACATTGAAACTCAATCCATGAGTGAAATGGAATTGTGTCTAAATCTTCCTCAAAGCAATTGAAAATAATAGGGTAGTTGAAAATGCAAACTACAAGAGTGATAGTAACACCAAGAGTCAAAAGATTGTCCATTGACAATGCTTTACATGTGAACAAAAATGAAATAGTTTATCAATTCCCAATCATGACTTTTGTCAATAATTTATTGGTTGCAAGTATTATATTATTCAGTTGCATGTACAATATTTTTAATCCCATGTTTTGTATTTTCAATATTCCTTATACAACTAATTGAAACCATAACATGGAGTTAAAAAATGCGACCAAATTTATTTTAGAATACACCAAAAATATTTAACATGTAAAGAAAATAAATTTTATATGTTTTCAATTGCATGTATTTTATTTTTGGTCATATCTTTTTTCTTCCATGCTTAATATTTTGGCTCACATATATAGTACTTTTAATTACAAGTTTTCTATTTCTAGTCACTTGCAATTTTTTTGGTCGCATATTTTTGGTTGCATGGAGGACATATCATTAATTGCATTTAGTTGAACTTGTGAAAATATAAAAATATGATTATGAGGTTATTTTTTGAAGTTTGCATTAATTTATGTTTCAGATTTGTATATGATCAAAACAATGTTGTAAATGAAATAAAATATGATAATATATATGAAATATTGTTATTTTTTCATATTACATAATTTCAAATCCACTTTATCCTTTATTGTTCTATGCTATGATTGCTAAGAGATTGTTATAATAGTTCCAAAATATATTGAACAATAAGATATTATTAGTAGCACAAGTTGCTTGACATAGATTAATGAACAAATGGTACCCATACAAGGGGTTAGGAGATATTTTATATGCTTGATAAGTTAGGGGGACTTATGACTTGGGAGATTTTAGTGTGACAAACAAAACAAAACAAACTACCTTGCTTCATATATATATAATAATTGTAACAAATGGTTTAAATTTAGGTAGAAATTCAATTAGTTAAATGGTCTTTTATTTGTTAGTCAAAATGATTAATCAAATAGTCTCTTATTTTATTAGTCAAAATGACCACCTTAGTCACAATAGTGAGTCTAAATCAACTTATCAAATTGATAGGGTTTTCTTTATGCTTTTTATTTTGGGCATTTTTTACTAAAATACTCAATTAAAAAACCTACTTTTGTAGTATTGGAAAGAGGCAATGCACATTATGATAAAATAAGTCTAAAGTTTTGCCCATATGAAGAAGGTAAATTTACGTAAATTAAAAAAAAAAAATTTGATAGGGATGCTAAGAGGACTTCCAAGTCATGTGAAAACATCCCTAAGGACATTGCTTTTGGCAACCTTCTATGTAACTAGACCATAGGGCAAGGCTATATAGATTTCTAATTTAGGGTTGTTCATGGAATGTGATGATTATTATTATTGGTTGGGCCAATCAAAGAGGCTTGCCCATCACAAAAAAAATTCACTTTGGGTGTGATAAAAATATTTGATGTCAATATTGGGTGCTTATTGTTTTTATCAATTAGTTGTGGGTGCATTGGATGTTCAAAGCTTTTTCTTTTGTGACAAGTTTCATTCATTGGCTAATCATCTTAAGCAAAGAAAAAAAGTAAAATTTGTAAGAGATTCAAAATATGAAAGCTACCAATAAAGTTACTTTTGTTAAAATAACAAAGGGATATTACTTACTAAAATGAAGACCATATCAAAGAACAAAGTTAATAATATTTGCATACTCCCTATATGTTTTTGTTTAAATGAGTGAGACTCTTCAATTCAAGACTAAAGCTCAAGTCCTTATATATCACTCATTTAAGAAAACTTGCCAATTTTGGACAAAATTTTGTACAAGACGTGTCATCGATCCCTACTAATGCTCGTCTAATTTAGTAACCAACCTAAATTGGTTACTTGGAGGATTAAAAAAAACTTTTGACTCATTGGAATTGAGTGAACAAAACTATGCCAAGAAAACTCCTCAATGTGTTGCTTGATATTGTTGAGTGTTCTTGGAGTTGGTGTGTCACCCAATGCTATTGAACATTGTTAGAGCCAACCAAAGAGGTCCCCTTAACATTTTAGCCCCTCATTTTGAACCTAATTATTATTTTTGGATACCCAAAAATAATTCTAGTTTAGTTCTTATTTAGAACTAGAATCAATGGTTTTTACTAATGTTGGATGATTTTTATTTTCCAAGGAAACTCTAGTCCAAGTTTTTTTTTTTTTTTTAAAATTTGAAAGAACCATGGTTTCAATTCTAGGATTTTTTTAATTTGATAAAACATTGAATTCAATTTAAAACCCAATTCTTCAAATTTCAAGACCTTTGATTCTAAGCTTTATAAAAAAAAATCTTGGATGAATCTAGTTCTAAATTGGATACAGTTCTACTTACCTACACATAGCCCAAAAATTGATGTTTTAATCTTTTATTAACAATGTACCACCTAATCAACTACATGTTTAAACCTAGTGTTTTTTCAATAAAAGTTGCATCCTTGAGACATGTCCCAAAAGTAAAAACTACTTGTGTAATGCTTACCCCACCCCCAAATTATTACTCCAAAAAATGTTGTTATTATTCAAAACTTTGGGTTTTTTCCCATCATAAAAAATTGGTGAGATGGGTGCAAATGGGATATTGTGAGCCACACATTCCCCCTTGGGTGATTGTTTATTAGGTGTTTATTTTAGAATATTCTTGAAATATTTTGAACAAAAGGCTTAAGAAAATCTTTAAATTTTGAAAATATTTTCATCACACTTTTTATATTTTACATCAAAGATTTACTAAAAATGTCATGGTTAAAAAAATTCAAGTCCATTTACAAGTCTTTTTACTGTTTAAAAACATTGGTTACAATGTTTTCAAAATGTTTTTGGGTATTTTTCATTCATTAGATTGATTTCAAACTTTTAAATTATATATATGAATGCATTGAAACTAACATTATGTGAAAGCAATTCCATTTGGAGTTCTTTATTTTTTTCTAAAATGTTAAATATAGAAAACCAAACAATGGTTACAATTACTTATGTTCGTGTTAGTGTGATTGCACCCATATGTTCTCTTTATATTTTTGTGTAGCTCCCTAGCTTAAATTTTGGAGGTGTAATTCTAAAATTTGGAAGGCCCAAGCCAAGTTAGCACTAGGCCTTTTAGATTTTAGAAGTTACACCTCCATACTTTTTCTTTAATTATTTTTTAAGTGTTTATATATAATAATAATAATATTTTAATCTTTATTTTCTTTTTATTATTATTTTCTTTCAACCTCAATCTCATAAATTTCAAAATTCAAATAAATAAATAATTTTTACACTACTATAATGGAGTTTTGAGAAATTCAAATAACTAATCAAAATTTGAAAAAATAATAAAAAATGAAATTTTTATTCATTACCAAAAAAATGGAAAATGAAGAAGCTCTAAAACCATCTCAAAAGTCCAAAACAAGTGAAGTTGGATGTATAAACTAATAAACCACAAAAATGTCAATGAAGATCAAAATCCAATGAAAATATGGAAGACCAAAATAAATTTGTAGAAAATCAAGCACTAAGGAAAAGAACTAAAAATGCTGCTACTTTTTGTATGCCAAAAAAACTCAAAATTTTGTTAGAGTTGTTGATACTCTTGCTTATGGTGTCACTGGAACATATGCTAGTATAAGAACCAGCCTAGGATCAAAAAACTAAAAATGTTGCTACACGAACAACATGGGATTTGAAACTTAAAATGTTATTGTAGGAATCAAACTCAAATTAGAAACTCAAGATGCTATTACAAAAATCGACCTGAGATTGGAGGGAGCTACAAAACAAGTAACATTGTTAACAATTGGAAGAGGAAAAAATTGTTGCACACCAACAAGTGTTGGGAAAGAATGTTGCACAAGAATGTAAAAATAAAAAAATAAAAAATGATGAGATAAAACAACAAGAAATATAAAATAAAGAAAACAAAGTAAGAAAGGAATAACAAGAAAAGAAAGGGTAAGTGGAGGGAGAAAAAAACTTCCGCTCCACTTGAAAAGTTTGTTTATGTAATCAAGAAGTTTGGAGTAGTTTGTTGCACCAATAAAAAGAAGGTGAAGTTGCTTTATGAGGGAAAACACAATAAGTAATCAAGATCATAAGGAAAAGGAAAACAATGAAGATGAAAAAGAAAAAGAAAATGAAGAAAAAAATGTTTGTGTTGTGCAAAGAAGAAAAAGCTTTGGGCAAAAGCACACTAAGGTGGCTAAATTTTTGCGCATTAAAGTCCCTTTTCAAAGTCCTTTTCTAGTGTTGTTAAAACTAGCTTAAAATATGAATATTTAAATTATATTGAAAATAACATTTTTTTCCATTTCCAATTTCAAGCCATGATGGTAGAAGACGTATAATTATTTTTAAATGATTTAAAAATATTTTAAAATAATTATAAATTTTGGGATTTTAACAAGTCCATAACATAATAAATTAAAATCACATTTCATTCATTCAATGGATATTTAATTTTTTAAACATAATTCATCAAATATCCCAAAGTTTCAAACACATAAGACTAACACATTGTATGATAAAAATCCATATCCATGAGTTTTGAAGGGCATGACAAAATTTGTCACCAAAATTCAAAAGTCCATTACTCATTAAATATTTGGACTTTTGATGTGTTTTTTTGAATTTTTTAAATGTCAACTCTATTAACATTACATATGTGAGTCCCTTTCTTGATATTTCAATGGAAATATTAATGTTTTATAATTAAGTTTCAAAGAGATGCAAGAAAAAGTGCAAGTGTGACACTTAAAAAGGGACTATGTAGTGTGTTTTCACCTCTCTGCTATGTTCTCATTCTGTTTTTTACTACGAAAAACAAATAACCAACAAACCTCACAAAAATAAAAGCAATGCATTGTTCACAAAACTTGATCATGACTACATTGTGTAGTACACAAATGGAGAGAAAGTAGATGTAAAAAGAAAGGAGTGCAAACAAAGTTTCTTTCCAATGTCAACAACTTTGTTTACTCCACAAGGTTTAGGGGAAAAAAGGAGAAAAACAAATGGCTAAAAATAAAGTTGTAAATGAAATGATGAAAAGTGACGCGCTCCCAAGTCCCTAGTTAGACCCAATACGAGTATAAGTTACTCTCACAGCAGAATTATGAGGGACTTGGGGCACGCTCCCAGCTTTTAGCACTAGAAGGGGTAGAGGGGCGTGCTGAAGCTCCGAAATGGGACTAGGAAGAGTGACAAGCTATTCACTTATTCGAACCTGTGTCAAACCAACCAACAAATTGGTTAGTTCACCTAATGCTGCAATTACATAAAAACATAAACTTTAAAGCTCGATAGCTAAATACATGGCAATTAGATCATAAGCCAAGATCATTAAAAGCATACTACGAGTAGAGAATAAAATTAAGAATACAATGATAAAAATATATTTTTTTAATTTTAGAGCACATTTGGTGCTAGGATAAGCCACGGGCAACTCTGGACTCACTTGATTCACCACGACCTAGACTTGGGGGAAGCCACCACCTTCCCCCATATAGTATACTCTATGCCTCTCCATGGCACCCACATCCGAATGGCTTTTTGTCCCGTGACTCCCAAGGAGGAGTCTCGAAATTGTCCCGGTTTGGACTTCCGAGGCTTTGCATGATCATAACTCTATGCTCAGACCTTCGATTGGGATGAGGTCTAAAGCAAACTTATAGCTTTCCTCAAGAGCTTTCCAACGGTGTGCCACACTCCACCTGCACGCACCAAGGTCGGGTCGATTCCCGACTTTTAGTAGTCGGGAGTCAAATTGTTAGTTTGATTCTCGACCCTTCTTTTTCTCCCAAGTAAGGTTGCAAAAAAAAGTGCAAGTGTGACACTTAAAAAAGAACTACGTAGTCTGCTTTCACCTCTCTGCTATGTTCTAGTTCTATTTTTTATTACGAAAAAAAAATAATTTACAAACCTCACAAAAATAAAAGCAATGCATTGTTCACAAAACTTGATCATGACTACATTGTGTAGTACACAAATGGAGAGAAAGAAGATGCAAGAAGAAAGGAGTGCAAACAAAGTTTCTTGCCAATGTCAACAACTTTGTTTGCTCCACAAGGTTTAGGGGAAAAAAAAGGAGAAAAACAAGTGGCTAAAAATAAAGTTGTAAATGAAATGATGAAAAGAAAGTCTCTCTGTTTCTTTATGTACGTGAAGGTTCCATTAGTGGGACCTTCACCTCTACAAAACTAACATGTTTGTCCTTAGTGAAGAAAAAAAACCCCTAATTTTTATTTTAAAATTAAAAAAAATCATTTAAAACTAAAACCGATACATCCTAGGTTTTGAGGCTGGTTCCAATTTTGATTTTTGGCTAATTGTAACTAGGACTAGAATTGGCCAACACTAGTTCGTATGCGTCAAAGTGGGTACTTGTCCAACATTGTTAGCAACCTTGCATTTCACCATTGTTGTAACCCTAACACTTTTACTCCAATGGCAAAAATCATAACACATTAAATAAGGAACACCTTAAGATTTTGAATGACCAAAATCTTAGCACTTTTCAAGGATATAACTTCAATTTTACAAATCCATGTTTGCGAACATATACTAAATATTTTGACAAGCTTTCCATCACATGAAACAAAAAATTACAACTAAAGAAAAAAAAATTGGTTAGTTGAAATTAATGACAATGGTCTATGGAGAGGTCCTAGTAAGCTTGGCCAAAGAAAAGGGTCCATTACCAACCACATTTGTTTTGTTTTCTTCACAAAAATTCTTGTGTGTTCTTGGCATGCATTTAAAGCTAATCCACAAGTAGAATCCTTGTGTGTTTGCTCACCATAAAAAGACCTCTATTAGTTTTAATCATTGGGTAGACTTTTGTTGCAAGTAGGTGAACAATATCATGTCAAGATTTGGTCACATATAAAATATTTTTGGTTGCATATAAAATATTTTTGGTTGATTAGATGTTATATATTTTCAATCACATGTGTTTAATTTTGGTAGAATTTAAATTATATAAAGTTACATGTAAAATAAAATTTCATATTTATCACATTTTCAATTACATTAATATATTTTTGGTGAAACATGGAAAATGTTTTGGGTATTTACTTTGTATTGAGAATTCAAGCTCAACTAATTAAGTTTCATTAGTTACTGGAGTAGGAAAGTAATTAGGTTACTTTCACAAGGTTGAATTACTTTCTTTACTTATATTAGTTCGATTATTTGTGGTTTGGTCTTTTAGTTAAATACCTTGGTGTTGATGGTTAGGTTCTATTTTCTTCATTACACAAGTTTATGTATTTCATGTGACAAGAACCTTGAAAAGTGCTTGATGTTATGTTTGGTGTTGTGAGCATCATGTTGTAGTTTCCTTTCAATAAAGATTTATGTTTGCACTTGAGTAGATTTCCTTTTTGTTAACATGGTATTAGAGCTTAGGTTGTTGAATGAGAAAGTTGAAAGAAATCTAGAGCTAGAAAGTCTCTAGAACTAGAGCCTGAGAGTCTCTAGTAATATCATAGGAGTTTTTCAAGTGCAAAAGAGAAACGGGGAAAGGAAAGAATGTGAAGAGAAAGAAAATAAAATAAAAAAGGTGAGAGGAGATCAACATATCAAGGTTGTGGAAGTCAAATCTTTAAATCTAGATCTAGATCTATTGTGAAAAGATCTTGGAGTGAAACTTAGAGAGCTTATAAAAGACTATAAGACGTTTCTATTTTCAAATTTTCAAAAGAAAAGGATATGTTTTGTGAGAGTTACGAGCCTTTGAAGACTCTTTGCCAAATTTGGTTTTATGGTCATATCTTCTTTGTTTGAGCTGTTTTAGATCTGTAGCTTTGGGATTTTATAGATCATAAAGGAATATATATGTGAGAGAAATTTCATGTCATTTGGATTTGTATTGAGAGAGATTCAAGCATCTAAAGTTTCAGTCTCAATTTTGAAGTCAATTTCTTTTGAAAGTGATAACTCTTTGTGGTCATCATCAATAGAGCTGAAATTTTGAGTAGATATAAAAGACATATATCTAATGTGTCTCTCAAAATCTCAAAGAGTTTGAAGTTGCTAAGAGTGAGTTGTAAATCATTTTGTATTCAGGTCTCAACTTGAGGTGACTTCAAGGAAGTAACAAGATCTCTCATTTTATGAAGTTAAATGAGCTAAAATTTTGAAAAAAGGTAGTAGACATAGTCTTAATGTTTCACCAAAATTTCAAATTGATCCAAGGTCATATGTGAGCGGTGTAGCTTTGCAAAGTTGTTGTGACGGAAGTTTGTTTTGAAAAGACATGAAAACAATTTTTTTGAAATGAAGCAAATATAACTTGGGAGAACTTGAAGGAAGGAGTTTGAAGATTTGGAAGCGCAAATACATTATGAAGACCTTCATACAAAAGTGTGGTATGTAATCATGTACTTAATACCATACGAAATATTATATGAAATATGTACATATACGTAAAACCTATGTATAATATATAATTTCGTATAATATTCAAGACATACATACATATGCAAAGTCCATCTTGTTCAACCCTAACCCTAACCCTAATCCTATAAACCTAAGGAAAGAAAACCCTAATCTTAATACTAGAAACCCAAGGAAGGAATTAAAATCATTTGTGAAACCTTAAGAAGACATTGAGTGTTGCTTTGAGAGATGGCGGATGGTCTTTTCCAAATTGCAATTGACAAACTAGACAAGAATAATTTCCAAGTGTGGAAATTTAGGATTATGAATTCTTGATGGGGAAAGGCTACTGGGAATTCATAATTGGTGACGAGAAAGAACCTCCTTTCCCAGAAAACCCCACACAACAACAAATTCAAACCAATAAAACTTAACATGAAAAAGCAAGGAAAGTCTTGTATTGGCTTTCTATGAGTGTGTCTGATTCCATGATTGTGCATATTCAAGATGCAAAATCATTCAAGCAAGCTTGGGATACATTGGTGAAGATCATAACACTACTTATAAGTGAAGAGATGAGAATTGTTGGTATTTCATCTAATGGAAGATCATAAGAAAATGCTTTTTACTCAAATACTAATAGAAGTAGAGGTAGAGGTGGTAAAACTTCATTTCGAGGTTAACACGAAAGCTCGCATGGTGGACATCATCAACATGAAGGTCAAGTTCATGAAGGTGGATGAGGAAACTTTGTAGGAAGAGGAAGACAAGGAAGTCGTGGAGGTCGTGGTGGAAGTCATCGAGGTCCACAACCAAATAGCGACTCAAATTGCTACTGTTGCAGGAAACCTGGGCACATGGCAAAAAACTATTATCAAAGAAAGCATGATGCACAAAATGGAAAGCTACAACAAGGGAATTATGCATCAACTAGCAATCAAGGTGATGAGCAACTATTTGTGATGTAGCACATGGTAAATTCAATGATAGGAGGTGTATCAAATAATAATGTTTCGTATGTGGATTCTGGAACTTCAAACCACATGACTAGTCATGGAGAATGGTTTAGAGACATAAAGGATTTGAAGACATTGGGGTTTGTGGAAACTAGTGATGACACTACACATCCCATCACACAAATTGGCAAGGTGCTATTGGCCATGCAAGATGGGCAAACAAAGTACTTAAAAGATGTACTTCATGTTCCAACCATAACAAAAAATTTGGTCTCCGTAGGCCAGATGGTGGAACAAGGTTTGCAGGTGACATTCAACCCAAATGGATGTTTTGTGGAAGACATGAAGAACCAAGGCAAATTGATTGCAAAAGGGGAAAGGAATGGACGAATGTTCACCTTGGATGTGAACATGCCTGAGGTGAATTCCATGTTATTCACACATGGAAAAGGAGCTGGAGACATTAGAATTTGGCACAAGCGGGTTGGCCATGTTAATCTCCAATGTTTTAAACTAATGGAGAAATAGAATCTTGTTGGAGGCCTTCCCAAATTTGGAACAAAAGAGGTGATGTCAAAAGTTTGTGAAGCATGCCAATTGGGGGAGCAAGCTAGGCATCCATTCCCAGCACAAACAACTCATGTAAGTTCCAAACCTTTGGAAATGATCCACTCAGATGTGTGGACCACGAAGACAAAATCCATTGGAGGATGCAAGTACTACGTGAGTTTCATTGATGAACACACAAGGAAGGTGTGGGTCTACTTCATGAAACACAAAGGTGAAGTGTTTCAACATTTTTTGAATTTCAAAGCAATGGTGGAAAAGGAGAAGGGTGTGAGCATCAAGTGCCTAAAGTCCGATGGAGGGAGAAAATATTTTTCAAATGAATTCAGTGAGTACTTGAAGGAGCATGGAATTGAAATGAAGTACTCATGTAGTTATTCCCCATAACAAAATGGAGTTACTAAAAGGAAAAATAGTGGGACAATGCCATGGATGAAGAGATGGCGATTTTGGATGCGAATGCTACTTGGGAATTGGTTGCTTTACCAGAGGACAAGAGAAAGCAATTGGGTGCAAATGGGTGTACAAAGTCAAACACAATGCAAATGGATCTGTGAGCAGATACAAAACAAGATTGGTTGCCAAAGGTTATGCCCAAACTTATGGCATAAACTATGAGGAGACCTATAGTCTAGTTGCCAAAATGACAACTGTAAGAGCAATCATTGCTATGGTAGTAGCAAAAAGATGGTCTTTACATCAAATAGATGTAAAAAATGTTTTTCTTCATGGAGATTAACATGAAGAAGTGTACATGGAGCAACCACCAGGTTATGTGGACCAAACACATCCTAATTTGGTTTATAGGTTGAAGAAAGTTTTGTACGACTTGAAGCAAGCACCTAGAGTTTGGTTAGACAAAATAGGTTAGTATCTTATCATGAATGGATTTCAAACATCCAATGTAGATTTTTCACTATATGTGAAAAAGACAGATCATGGGATTGTAATCATAGTTATCTATGTTGATGATTTGATTATCACTGGAGATAGTGATGCAAACATCTCTGATTTGAAGAAGCTTTTGAAGCAAAAGTTTGAGATGAAGGATTTGGGAGAGTTGCATTACTTTTTCGGCATTGAGGTAATCCAATCCCCTAAAGGGATATGGTCACTACAAAGGCAATATGCCTTGAACAAATTGACCGAATATGGGATGACGAGTTATAAACCCATTTCAATTCCATTGCAGCAAAATGTGAAATTAAGTTCAGATGAAGGAGACCTTGTGGAGGATACCATTATTTATAGACACATAGTGGGGAGGTTGACTGACATGACCATCACAAGGCCAAATTTGAGTTATGCAGTTGAAGTGGTGAGTCAATTCATGCAAACACCATGAAAACCACATTTGGATGTAGTGAGGCGCATACTGAGGTACATAAAACATACATTATAGTGTGGAATTTTTTATGAAGCCAAAAGCTAATTACAAGTACATGGATACACGGATGCTGATTAGGCTGACAATGTTTCAGATAGAAGATCTACCAGTGGTTTCATGTTTTTTTTGGAAGTGGTGTTGTTAGTTGGAGCAATAAGAAACAACCAACATTTGCATTATTAAACACGGAAGCAAAATAGAGAGGTGCAATAATTATTGCATGTGAAGTAGTTTGGTTATAAAAATTACTATTAGATTTAGGACAGTCAGTGGATGTTCCTGTTGTCATTTATTGTGATAACATCAGTAGCATACTACTTGCTAACAATCTGGTCTATCATGCTAGGACAAAGCACATTGAGGTGCACTACTACTTTATTAGAAAAAAAGTTTCAGCAAAAGAAATTGATTTTATTCATGTCAATATCGAAGGTCAAGTTGTTGACATTTTCACAAAGGCTTTAGGTACATACAAGCTAAGGAAGTTTAGAAAAATGTTTAGTGTACTAGAAGTGGATTTGAGCTTGAGGGGGAGTGTTGAGAATTCAAGCTCAACTAGTTAAGTTTCATTAGTTACTGGAGTAGGAAAGTAATTAGGTTACTTTCACAAGGTTGAATTACTTTCTTTACTTATATTAG
>Ga0209611_10003340_pt1 | contig 27898 bp, 19 predicted proteins | sample S1TSphgellanicum_3_FD_187693 | JGI IMG/M metagenome (GOLD analysis project Ga0209611, IMG submission 187693) | Host-associated microbial communities from peat moss isolated from Minnesota, USA - S1T2_Fc - Sphagnum magellanicum MG (SPAdes) (version 2) | ecosystem: Host-associated > Plants > Peat...
TTGGACATCCCAGAATCAATTTTTTTTTTTTTTTGTATTGACCAAGACTACCTTTTTTTTCTTTTAACTACTGTCCGTCCCAATTAAGGGGATGGATGAAATGTTTGTCTAGCTTGATGACAGGACGGATTTTGGGGAAACTTTTTTTCTTTTAGCTATTGTCCATCGCGAACCAAGTTTAAAGAAACCAGGGGACTTCACAGTGGCCAAGGTCATGGGCACCCACTAGTATTCAAGAACTTTTGCATTGCAGGTTCAAACGTTATGGAACCAAGCCCATGCACCTTTCCTCGTCAAGAGCTTTCCAAAAGACACCAAGAACACGATTTGAAGTATCCTGGTTCGATGGATCGCATAATTACAAAACAAAACAAACTACCTTCCTTCATAGATAGAAGATACATTTCATGGACATGAAAAGATGCATGTTAATTTGTTTTTTCATATCTATATTGGTGGATAAGGAAAAAGAGTGAGATAGTTATAAAATGGACCTAGTTATTAGGAAAGATGAGAGATTTTTATTAAGAAAGTTACTAAGGAAAAAGAAATAGTTATTAAAAAAGAAATGAAACAGTTATTTTTAAAATTATTTTTGGAATGATCAATGGATGACCATATGAAGGAGGATTCCAAAAAATCCCTCATATACCAGTTCCAGTTACTCCTCACTGGAATTAATTTTCAGCTTCATTTTGAAAAAGAAGATTTCAAAAGGTACATGGGAAAGAGATTTTTAATGGTAAAGGAGGTGGAGATTTTTAAAATGTATTAAAAAAAAATAGTTGTAAAGGTTTTGCCTTTTTTTTCATATAGATGAGGGGTAATGGAGAGGAGTGACTTAGCTATATTAATGGATGGCATAGACATGGGGGGTTTTTTTTTGGGGGCAAAATTTGTGAGATAGGTGGACTGGTGATCACCTCTTCTGGACTAGTTTGACAAAGGAGGGAGAGAGAGAGAGAGAGAGAGAGAGAGAGTAATGTAGAGTTTCTTTGGAATCCCACTATATTCAGGTTTTTTTCTCTCCTAAAATTATGACAAATTTGTGCCATTTTTTCAAAAATAAAAATAAAATCCTTTGTAGGATGTATGCACAGTCCCAATTTTGTTTTTTGGTCACCAAGTGTTGAAATTTTGCTAAAATATGTATATTTAGAAAAAAATTAAAAATTAACCAAAAAAACCACACACACACACACACACACACACACACACACACAATGAGAGACATCTGACATACATAATGATGACAAGAATTATGTGAATGGCTTGAAGTCATAGATTCTGGATAATTCCAGAGATTAGGTACCTGCCCAGGTACATAAATTCTCCACTAAAATTTTTTAATTAAAAAATTATTTAAAATAATTTATTAAAATAATTTAAATATATAGAATGTATTTAAATATAATTTATAATTATTTATAATTATTTAAAATTTTATATTAAAAAAAAACCCCAACACAGACCTGTCTACTATAGTTAGTTAAACCTGGTTCAGACACAGACCTGGCTTTGGTGCCAGTTTGCCACCTCTGTTGGGAACAACTGCAAAAAAAACACCACCGTAACTGGCGCACTGCTACTGCGGCTGAATTGCACATGCTTGCCGTCAGCTTCAACTGGCCGGCCCCTCCTCCACACGCAACAACGGACGGGCTACGCTGCGCTGCGCTGCTGTGCGCGAGCTTTGCTTACAAACTTGTGCAACAAGCCGCTTGCAAACTTGTGCTCCAACCTGCGTCTTCAACGTCCAGATTGTTTGTTGTGAGCCAGCCATATTCATTCTTTAGTAGTTTTCGTGGGACCGTCGTGTCTTCTGTGTGACTCTTCCTCTGCTGGAATGTTTGAACACAATGTGGAGTAGTTCGGGTTCTTGCCCAGGACTCCGCCGAGAAAGGTTTTGGTCCATGTGAGAGAGATCTCGGCAGCGGCTCTGTAAGTACCTCTTTTGGGGTTTGTTAGTTTATTATTGTCGTCGTCGTCGTTCTTTGTTCTTTTTTTGTTTTGTGGATTTGGCTGGCGGGCATTGACTACCCAAGCTAGGCATGTTGTGAAGAGCAAGTGTGGACGTTGTTTGTAATGCTCATTTAGTATAGTCGTGTCTCAGTGATTTTTTGCCCCCTTGCACAAAACTCCTTTAACTTGACAAGAGTCTGAACCATGGGGCTTCGATTTGCTTTGATGCTTTTGATGCAGAGCTTGTACTTGCTTGAGCATGAGCTTCGAGGCTAGCTTCTGACCTAAAAAGCCTTGTTGATCAATTACTGCAGGTGTACAATCTCATGATACTAGCCAGCCCCCACAGGTGTGCTTCTCAATGCCATAAGTGCTTTGTCCACAAGCCCCAACTATGACAGCAGCATTGTCAAAGGCATCATCTGGAACTAGAGAATGAGGCAATGTCTCAGAGTGCAGTGCATTGCATGATCTGGTAGGCATTGTGAATGAAGTGGCATTTGTGACTGAGAAATTTGCTGGCGTGAGGAGATGCTTGATCAAACTGTGCCATTCGAATCCATTCAGAGTCCTTCTTCAACAGATCACAAGGGCTCAGAATTGATGGTGATGAAGAACAAAGGTGGCAGTGGGATAGTTTCTGGGGCAGGACAGGCAACCATGCAACAACAAGCAGGTAGCATCTTCAGCTTCAATTCTCCCTATGTTCTGAGGGTCACCACAGATGCTGAGGGTTACAATTACGACAACAATTTTGACAAAAGCAGTACTGGAAGCTTTGATTTCAACAGAGCTAGTGCTCACCGAACTGTGGTGGGTCCACTGCTGAAGCCTGCTCCTTCCAAGTGGGATGATGCAGAAAAATGGTTGTCAGCAGCAAGTGATCAGCTGCCTGGCAGTGTGAAAGTTAGGTCAAAGTCCAAAAGTGGACCATTGCAGGCACATGTTGTTGCAAACCAGGCAGGTGTCATGTTGTCAAAGAAAGTCTTATTGTCAAACCTAAGTGGAGGTGGACATCAGTCTGGAACTCAAAATGGAACTGCAACTCAAACATCAAAAGTAATGAATGTGGTTACTGATCACTGTGCATGTGATCCTTCTTCATCATCTTCTTCTTCTTCTAGTCCTTCTTCTGGCAAGACCAGTGGTGAGAGAGGAGGTCAATTGTCTGTTCAGCCAGGGCACAAGAATTACCTAGGGGGGAGAACAAAGAAGGTAGATGGCAGTGCAGCTAAGTATATAACCAGTGAAGGATCAGAAGTCAGGGGAGGTGGTTCTCGGGCTCATTCTGCATGTAAACCGACAGGAACACCAATGCTTAGTGCTGAGGCTGTGGACCTGTACCCACTGCATGATTTGTATGGTCATGACCACAAGGATGCCAAAGAGGGCAGCATGTCTCCTGATGCTACAGATGACAAGTTTCTCAAACCTGCTCTTCGGACTGCTAAACCAATTTCAGAATCTCCAACAGGTGGGTTATGAGTTGTCACCTAACAAGTCCCCACAAACTCTCTCTCTCTCTCTCTCTCTCTCTCTTGCATTTTTCTTACTCCAACTGGTTCCATACCTGAGAAATCTCCATGACATGTATGCTTTGGGGGTCTTGTATGCTGTGAGATTTCCTGTGTGTTTTCAAATAAATTTGATGTTCTTGGATGGAAATGATGATGATAGTGATCAGTCTGGAGATTCTTTCATGCATTTCCTAGGTCCAAGGTACTTACTGTTGTCAGCCTCTTCTTGCATAATTTTTGTGTGACTATCTCTTAAAAAATCCAATTGTGGATTGCAGATTATCACAATTCACCAAACGGTCTGAAGGAACCAGGAGTTTTGAATCCTATGGATACATCTACAGCAGTGACCTCCTCACCAGGAGGAACAAACACTCAAGGAGCTGTCTCAACTCGAGACATGGGCACAGAAATGACACCCATAGCCAGTGTGGAGCCATCCCGAACCGCCACACCCATGCAAGCCACTAGTCCCAACCTAGGGAGCCCCATCAACTCGCGACCCCCTAGTCCCGACAGGGTAATTGTTCCAAGCTCCACCCCTAATGGTGTGCCAGATGCCAACTACTACTCATCATGCAGTGCAGCTGGGTTGTTGAAGCAGGAATTAACTGATCATCATCATCATCACAACTCCTGTGGTTACATGCCAACAATAGCAAGCCCTGCCACATCCAAAGTCCTGTCTGGGAAGGAACTGCAAGCCAAGACACGGCAGGAGATTCTGGCATTGGGCACACAGCTGGGCAAGGCCAACATCACAGCTTGGGCCACCAAGGATGAAGAGGAAGTGGATGCAGCAAAGGTGCCCAAGGCAGGTGTGGAGCTGCAGGAGGTGCGCAAAAACCTGCTGGCATCACGAGCAGCTGCATGGGAGGAGGCAGAGCAGGCCAAGTACACAGCCAGGTAAGCAGTAAATCAATTTTGTCATTCTGCCTTTGTCAATTGTTCAAAAGGGTTAACTTTTTTTCGCAAAAAGAGTTAAAAACCAGAAGAGTACCTAGCAGAGTAACTAACTGATTTCTTACCTAAATAGCTAAATTTAATAAACAGTGATGTTAATTCACAAGACTAAAATTCACTATGTTGACAAAGTAAACAGTGGCAGAAAATGAAGGAACTAAAATAGAATTTAAGAGTACAAAACTTTTAGAATGAAGAAAAAAGTAGTAATAAGATTTGTCTGTGGTTTACCTGGCAGATACAAGCGGGAAGAGGTGAAAATCCAGGCATGGGAGAATCGTGAGAAGGCCAAAGCTGAGGCAGAAATGCATAGAATGGAGGTAAATAATTTTGCCCAAACACCCTTGTTATCAGCCCACCATCTTTGCCCATTGTGTCATTGCCAGTTAACTGCAGATGCACAGACATCACTCTGTAGCTGTAGTACCTTGGCTGGTTTGACATCACTCTGTAGCTTAGGTACTATGGTATATGACAATGATAGGTAAAAAGTCCCCAGAGGTTCTGAGATTTAAAATCAGAGTGTGGACAGAAGAATTTTGAGCTTTTGTGGTAAAAAGTTAGTAAATGGTTTCTCATGGTGTGACAAATTATCAGCTTTCTCTTATTGGGAATTAAGGCATACTATTTCTATTTGTTTCTATGCAGATTATGAACAAAGTTTGATTTGTGCCAGTTTTTTCATCTTTTATTTCAGTCTTTTGATTTAAACATTATGATTATTTCCCTATAAAGAGTTCATCACTTCATTGCATTAATCATTGGGATATGATTTATGCATAAACTTGGGTGAATTGAAAAAGGAAGAATTCCACGGGCAATCCATGCATATACATTAAGGGATAACAATGTCTGTCCTTTGATTTATGGCAATAGGTAGCTCCAGGAACAATGTTGTGTGGTAGGTTTTTTGTGAATGAGTGAGCATCACCATTGTCCTGTGGTTAACAACAAATTGTGTGCTTTATAGGTGAAGGTGGAACGCATGTGGTCTCTTGCAAATGAGAAGTTGATGAACAAGTTGGCAGCAGCTCATCAGCGCGCAGAGGATCTACGAGCAGCTTCAGAGGCACGGAGGAGTGAACAGATTGCCAAGATTACAAGCCAAGCTGAACACATCCGTGGAACTGGGAAAATGCCCAGCACTTTTTTTGTGAGACTCTGCAAACAATGAGCGTTTTAACACAGTGTGAGCCTGCTCAACAGGAGGGGATGGGGGAGAGATTATTAAGGACTGTACATGTGGCTAGTAAGATTGTTACGCATTTAGAAATATGAGATCTCTGTAGGGCTTCATTTTGTATAGTACCATGGTAATTGTTAACTGTTTGCCAGTAGTTTGGGAGTTATGTCAGTAGGGCCACTTTGTAGTCCAGTTGTGTGCTGTGGCAACTGAAGTAAGGCTTAAGCAGAGGTACAATTGGTAATGTAGGTGCTTTTCAAACGTGTCCAACAAATGCAAATTTTGAAATGTAAATAGTTCCTTGGAATTATGTGAAGATTCACCAGGAGTTCATGCCAAGTAGTAATTAGACAACAAGCTAATGCTTGCAGCTAGTGCATCAAATGGGGTGGAGGGAAGTTCAGCTCAAAGTAGGATATATCTGTGCTGTATATGAGCGCATGGGGACCATTATCGAACTTGATATTTTAGGCTTGGGATGACTTCTATGATTTGACCACTTCTCAGTTGTGTGTTTACTTTCAAATAAAGCCAGAGATTATGCATCCTTATCATCCAAACTTGTCTTCAGCATAGTTATGTATGCACTGTGTGTTCTCCTAGTTAGGTTGTGCAAGTTTTGCAATGAAATTTGCTACACGTGACGGCAGAATGTGGGCCCTAAATGTAGGTCTTGTATTTATTGTATGGACCTTGAATCTATCTATTTGAATTGGAGCACAAGATGCAATGAGAAATTGTGATCAACTCACTTTCACAATTATGGGGATATGCAGTTGACATGAATTCGAACACCAAGCATTTGGTCACCCATAGACTTCAAGGTTAGCAAGGAAAACATACTATGGAACAAATGTGGAACACCTTTCTAAAAAGCAAAATGTGCATTTTGGTTGGCATTTGCTAGCTATTCAAGAATGCGGTAGCCCAATCTAGACCAATAGAGACTACCTGACACATTCTTGTTGACGTCTCGTGAATTCCCAACCATGATGGGATAACTTAATTGCCCCCATCTTTCAAATATTTTCTCAATGTCTAGCCAATAACTTAGTTGTGCCCCATCATCACAAGAAGGGTGTTGGTACTAGGTATTGCTCTCAATCTACTACGTGGGTGTGTGGGAATAGGCATGACATAACCAACAACTCCTCCGGTTTCTTTCCTAATTTTGTATCACAAGTTGAAAAGTGGTCTTCAGATTCTAGTCTTATTGCAATCATCAAATTAGGTCAAATTGAGGCCTCAACATTGGAAAAATTAATTGAGATATTGGGGCAACTAAGCCATTGGCTAGACATTGAAAAAATAATTGAATGTTGGGGGTGACTAAATTATTGGCTAGCCATTGGAAAAAAATGGGTTTGGCAAGTTCCTTGATTTGCCTTGTTAAACCTAAGGGTTCAAGTTCTCGTGACCTAGACCCAAACTAACAACCTTGTGCTTGAACAAACCCAAAAATCGAACTAGGGAAACTAGTATTTTGCTAAAACTGAAATTGAAATCATAACCATGAAAAAACAACTATCGAACACAAATTCAAATTGTTTAGGTAAGTAAGTTCAAAATTTTAAAGAGTGAACAAGTAGGTTGAAATTTAGAGGTAAGTGATTATTTAATTCATTGTAGATCTCCATAAAATCCCCAATGTTGGGGAGTGTGTATGTTTATATGGAATTGAACCTGGTTTTCAAACCAAAGCTCACAAGTTCTTAAATTTCAAAAAAAAAGGGATGAAATTGAAACTTCAAGGTTTAAAATTTTGAAGAATGAAGCTCAAACACAAACCTACAAAACCTACCCCAAAAAAATTTAATGTTACAATCACGACCAAAGGTTCCCTTAAAAAGGAAGAACCAACCAACATCCATAGGAAAAATAATTGAAAGACGGGTGCTAAGTGGAATTCTACCCATGTAACACATGTTGATGTAATTGCCCCTTGAAGAAAGGCTACCTATGTAATTATCCAATGATGTTGAAGTTAATTCATCAAAGGTGACACCATCTTTTTTTATTGACTAAAAATGAAGCTATAATAACCACAATTAAATGTGTTGAAGAATAGAAGTAGAATTTTGTTGGAAGACTCCCATGTGGAAAAATGGAAGTATTAACAAAGAAAAGTGTTAAACACTTCGAAAAATAAGCAGTTATTCGCACCCCCTTCCTCTTTGATATTCCCAAATCCAAGGAAGGTTACTAAAAGAGGTTGCACACATAGTTACAATAGTCAAAGTTGACTTCAAAATGGCATTTTCTAGATGTCTTTAGAAATGAATCCATTACTTAAGAAAAATTCAGCTGCAAGTAAGATTTAAACATCAAACGGTCTTGAGCACCAAATGCATTGATCAAATGGCTATATATATTAATTTGTCTATTTGATCAGTTTGAAGATGACATCTATAAATTGCAATGAGGATCCCTTTTGGTCTCAATTTGGCTAGTTGAAATGACAAGAATATGCCTTGCTAATATACCGACGGTGGAAAAAATTGTGCTTTGTATGCCACTAGGCCAAAGTTGTCTACATAACAAAATCCAACAATTTCTTTTCACATAAGGTTTTTCAATGTGTCTACATTTGTCTCTATGGTGTGAAATTGTTGTGGTAGTCTATATATCAAGCTTCCACTTTGAGGCTTTTCGACCACATTGGGCATCCACAACTTAACACTCAATTAATAAAGCAAAAAAGAATCTTGTTGGACTCATCAATCAAACTAAACCCAGATAATCTTATTACTTATTAGTGATTAATGCATGTTCTTCAACCTGGCATCTAACTTTATTCCCAATATGATATGACCATTTTTAAAGGCAAATCCATTTGAAGAAAAAAAGAAAAAAGGTAGAAATGGGATCGACATTTCTAATTTCATGTAAGCTAGGAATTTCTCTTGCTTTTCATAGACATGCAAAACTATTGAGAATAATTTGATTGAGAGTTACTTATTTGTGAAGCTCCTGAGACATCAATATGCAAGGAATCTCCAAGGACCCATTGTCTACAACTTTGATTTAAAATGGAAAAGGTCATTAGTTAATCACATGGGAGAGTTACTAAATGTCTTTGTGACATTGAACCTATATACAATGCTTTGGTCATTTACAAATTGGAGTTGTTAAGGACGAGATCTTAAACATTGAAGATCAAAAATACCTATTCAACAAGGTAAGGCTCAACCATATGGGTCACAAAATTGATAAACAAATGGAAAAATAAATAAAACAATTATATATTAGCCATCTCTTGACTCTTCTTACATAATGGTGCATATTCCATACTAGCATGTGCTAATTTATGACCTACTTTGGACCTTTATGCTAAGAAACGTGCCCTAGGGAGTGCATTTTACCTCAATTTGTTCGCATTGTTATGCTTACTTGAAGATAAATTCATTACTAACTGCATTTATGGTGTATTTGTAGCTCTTACCATTTCAAATATTTTGATTCAAATCCCATCATAAGATGGGCAAATCAAGAATGTGAGCTTAATCATTCAACAATTCCTATGGGTCGTTGTGAAGTATTCTAAATCAAGTTTGAATTATTTTTTATGAAAATATTCTTGGTTCATGCAATATATCTTGACAATGATAGGAACAATAAAATAATTCAACTTTCTTTATGTACATTTTGAACATGATCAAGTTTACTTTTCAATTTTATTGTGTTTCAATGTTTGATTCTTGATTTTTGTCTACTTGTCACACACATATATATATATTTTTGGTGACCACTTAGAAATGTTTTTAACTCTAAAAGGGAGAAAGTGATGCAATCCACTCATTATTTTTTTCAAGAAGGCTTGGATATAATTGCATATTTAATTGTTGAAAAAAAAACATATATTTTAACCAATTTTTATGCCATGTGGTTGCAAGCTAAGGTGATTAATTTTTTGCATATACAACATTCCACAAAGTTCCATTTAGAAATGTTAAAATGATAATCTATTGTGGTATCATTGGTCAAGTGAGGATTACACAATGGTTAGTGAACTAACAAAGTCCATGTAAAAATAGCCCATTTCATGTCATTTAAATATCCCTTTTTATTAAGTTTTTTCTAACAAATTTTATGTTTTTATGTTTTTTTTCTTTACTTGTACCAAGTTCTAACAAGATGTTGTGAATAAACATGCATTATATAGAAGCGTAATTACTAAATTAATCCATAAAGATGAATTTCAAAAGTCTATTACATTACATTCAATTGATTTGTTTGTAATTTTTTTCAAAAAATGTCTTCTTATTCAAGTTGAAAATTTGAATATGATCGCAAATTTGGCATGTTGACAATTTTATGGCATGTCAATGTGTTGCATTGACTACATTATGTAAAAAATTGCATTCTAACACAAAGTGAATCATCTTAGCTTGCAACTACCCATTGTACAATGGATATGAGGCTCTTATTGACAAGGTGAAAACATAATAAATTAAATGTGTCCTTGAAGCCATTATTAATTCTTAACATCATTCCATTTGCTCATAACATGTTCTATCTTTGAAGGGGTGTTCCATGTGTGATTGGTAAATGGACATTATAAGCTAATATCAAATACAATTTCCATGCCACAAATTACCATTTGAAGGTGTATTCATTGCAATATCCCAAACAAGGTTCAAGTCAACCATGCAAATGTTCTAAGCAATTAGACATTAGTGACCTTACTTCGATAAATAAATATATCAAACTCCAAAGCCCATAACCCCAACAAGACCATTAGATTGATCAAAAATAACGCACCCCCAATTCCTTGAAGGACTCAAATGTGAGTCCAAGTAAAAAACAACGAAAGAAGGAGGAGTCGGGGCACGTTCCTTAGCTCACAACACTTTGAAAGGTAGAAGGGCGTGTTGGAGCTTTGGGATGGGACTAGGAAGAGTTGACAAGCTTCACTCACTCACACGGGCCTGCACACAACCCAGACAAAGTGGTTAGTGCATAGTTGGAGCACCTTTGGTGCTAGGACGAGCCACAAGCAACATGGACACATTAAATTCACCACGGCTTGGACTTGGGGGAACCACCACCTTCCCCCTTATAGTATACTTTGTGGCTGGCCACGGAGCCCACATCCAAATGGCTTTTCTTTCTCGGGACTCCCAATTGGGAGTCCCGAAATCGCGCCAAATAGGACTCCCGCGAATTTGGAGCCCCATAACTTTGTGAGCAGACCTCAGATCGTGATGTGATCTAAAGCAAAGTTGTAGCTTTCGTCAAGAGCTTTTCAATGGTATGTCGCATTCCCCATGTAGCCAAGTAAATCGGGTCGATTCCTGACTTTTTCTGGTCGGGGGTCAAACTGCCAGTTTGACTCTCGGCCCTTCTTTTGGCCATAACTTGTGTTTCAAATGTTCAATTGAGCTATGCGAGCCCATTTTAGATATGTACGTTCCAAGAGTTTTCCAATGATATAAAAAATGCAACAAACTATTGATTTTTGACCCCTCAAATCGTTCTCTGAAATTTCGGGAGTCCATCGAGACTCCATCTCCCAAAGTGGGAGTTGCCTTGGGAGTGTGAGGGTTCACTCCCTCATACTCCCTCACACTTTCTAACATTCCCGAGAGTGCGTGATGTGACTCCCAAGTTTCTTTTTGGCCCGCACCCTTGCAACCTCTTTGCCTTGATTCCTAAGCTTCCTCTTGACCCGCAACCTTGCAACCCCTTTTGCCTTGGTTGCAAGCCCAAAGCTAGGGTTGCGACAAAAAATTTCAACTAAAGAAAACAATAGAAGATGAAAAACATTTAGGCATGTTCAAATCCTTGATGTATGTGTTGAAAATTGTTTGTTACCATGTTTCCTCGAATTCCCCATCAATGATCTATGATTTCACAACCCAAATTATCCCCAAAACCATGTGTTGTGAATCAACACAATGCACAGTGTAGAGGGTGAAGAAGCTTGGGTATTTTGGCATATTCAATGACAAGTTAATGAATTGAATCATTGGTGGATATCAATATTGTGTTTCATTACAAGCATATTGAAAATTAGTCATAAAGGTTTGAATAATTATCTAAGCACAACAAGTAGTCATAATTCATTTTATGGTAGTCATTGTTCATGCCTATACATATTGTAGGACTTTATACATCACATTGTGTTGGTTGGTCATTCAAATGGTGTTGGCTGGTTTTAAATAAACTTCACATTGTGGTAGGGTAGACTTTGAGTTTAAGTTAGAAACAATATACATTAACATTATCACATAATTCATTATAGAAATTAGAAGAGCCAGTGATTCTCTCTCAAATGATTCCATCATACACAAAAAAAGTTATGACTAAAGATTAAAGTGTTGCTTTTTGGCTTCTTGAATGCTTGCAATCTTGTTTGGAAATGTTAGAAAAACAAAAAACAAAACTTGAGTTGACAATTGTTTTTCAACATGGTGAATTGATAGTAGGAGCAATTATGGCCGTTAAACAATGCTAGCCATGTTTTGAGCCTCCATCACCCCATTGTTGAACTCAAAGCTTCCAACACATCCATCCATCAACCTTTGATTTGAAAACCATTCCTTGATCAACGACTAAAAGAAAGTTTTAAATTCTAACATCATATCATTATGTAACAACTTCTATATGTATTTTGCCTCCCCTTGATCTTACCTTCTATTTCTACACATGATCTTATGAATCAAACTTGAACTTTAAAATGGGGATATGATCATGTAGAGTATGCACAATGAGTTTTGAATTTGTGTGAAAATTTAATTGAAATCTACACATGTCAAACACTCACATAAGCACAATTCCATAAACTTTAAACTTCAAAACATTTTTCTTTTCACATCATTGGATGGAAATGAATTATTAAGGAATTGTGAATTTGAAGTTGTTCAAAGAGTAGGAAATATTTGGATTTGTGTGAAAGTAGTCAAACTTGTAAGAAGGGAAAACATCAAAATCTTGTGATTGGACAATGGAGGAGAGTTTACATCTAAGAAGTTAAATGCATTCTTGGCTAAATGTGGAATCCAACAACAAACAACTAATCCATATTCTTCACAACAAAATGGTGTTACATAATGAACCAATACAATTGTGGAGTGTGATTGGAGCATGATTCTTGGACAAGGACTTGAGTATGCATTTTGGGTGAAAGTGAACATAGGAGTGTACATCAAGAATCAATATCCCACCAAATACATTGACTCAAAGACTTAAGAAACATATATAGACCAATAAAATTCTTGATGTGTCTCATTTGAAAATATTTGGTTACAAAGCCTATGCACATATTTGAGATGAAAATTGGAATAAATTAAAGTCCATATTCATAGCTTGTGTGTTTTTAATTATGAAAGATCAAGCCATGTCAGTTGATGTCTATAGAATTTTTAAAAACTATTAAGAATCAAGACATTGTGTTCCTTGAAGGAACAAGTCAGGTAGAAAGTATTAATGATACATTTCATTCAACGGAAGTAGAAAGTATTTTTGTAAATGAGGAAGTTGAAGGCCAAAAATTTGAGGTTAATAATGTTAAACAATTTAATGAGGCTTTAATATAAACTTAAAGGTTGATTCCACATCAATATTTTCTTTGGAGGAAAAATTTGTCCCATCACATCATGATCAATTAAATGAATCATAATAAGATACATAAAAAGGGAGACCTCAAACCAAATGAAAGGAGTGGCCTTGTGATTGGTGGATTATCACCAAAGAAGTGGAATGTGCCACCATAGTTTTTGTTGAAGAGCCCCAAAATATGGAAAAATCATTGACAAATCGAAATGTAAATAAGTGAAAGAATGTCATGCAAGAATAATATGATTCCTTGGCAAACAACAGTCGTACCTTGGTGCCTCATTCTAAAAGTAGGACACTAGTTAATTATAACAAAATGCAAACTCAAGATGCATTCCTTATGTCTTATAAGACAAAAGAGTGTAAGAACTTTAGAATGGGACTAAGGTGAATTCACAAAGTTGAGTTCAAGGTCAAATCGATGTCCACAAACAAAAATTGTGACCAAGATGGTGTATGGATGAGTTACTAACAATTCACACTCACAAGATTCATCATGGTCTAGTTTTGAGAGGAGTCATCACTTTCCTTTGTACAATATTATTTATAAATGGTGGCATGGATTACATTGAAATGACTAAAATTACAACACCAAAATTCCTAAATGCAAATATTCAATCTTTTGAAATTATGCAATAAAATCATGTGTTGAGTTACACACAAATTGATTATCCAATCATAGATGGTATGATCATTCACATTTAATGTAGCAACAAACATCTATACTTGATCTTTGCAGAATCAATTTGCTTTTTCTTTTTCATCATTTTTCTTTTATTTTCTTTTTTACAAAATGATCTAATTTTTTAGAATAAAAAATAAATCATTTGCCTTTTTATTTTCGTTAAATAATGTCAAAATTTCCATACTCCTTTTTTTTGGAAACTTCATGAAACAATAGAACTATGATGAATTGATTATCACAACATTCAATGAACATGAATTCCAAAATTGTCATTGAATTATCAAAAGCTAGGTTCAAAAGGTTCATGAAAAAAAGACCATCTACACATTTTCATCAGGTCCAACCATGTTAATAAAACCACCATATGCAAGACTCTAAACCCGATCACTCCATTTGCTCATTACATGCTCAATCTTAACCCCAACAAAACAATTGGTCAAGGTTAGATTTAAGCAAAACAGATTTGAATACAGAAAGGTCATAATGGACATCTACCACATTTGGTGGCCACTACCTCTTGTTGGTGATTTAGTTAGGATAAATGAATTGAATGAGAAGAACAATTGCCAATCTTAAAACTTGAAAGTGGGCAAGGTTGAGTCAATACCAGTTTCTATGTTGGCCATAGGCTCCCTAGCAACTGGAATCAGCCAAACCCTGCCCATTCCCTAATGGTAACCACTATTAAGTCTTCTAGGACATAAAACATACCTTAAAGGATCAGCAAGATCTGTTGATACCTACTACAGAATTGGCACCCATGCTGCATGACCAATCTAATATGAGAATTAGTGGATCAAAAGGGAGAATACGATTACCATCAGTCAGGAGAAGTGTCCAATGCTCAGAGCAAAAGTACAAGAAATATGGGCATTGTACTCACATAAATAGCTGGTAATTTCCCATGGGAAGTCAACCAGTGTTAAATCTTGACTGAACGAACTCTCCTGGTGCAGCAGCTTTCTTGTTGGATTGTTTCAAATGAGACCAAGGTGGTGAAATGTCCCTGGAAAACACTGGCTTCACCTCATAAGGAGAGTTTATTCCGAAGTCACTCATTCCATGAGATCAGAAAGCATTTCTCAAATTCACTAAGTTGGAAAACCTACCACTTGTCACAGAGTACACAGCTGGTCTCCAACAATGCATCCACTGGAATTTTACACTTGCTCTCGCTACAATTGAGAGAGGCAAAGGCTTCATAAAACCTAGAACTAACTAACAAACGCTCATATTGGATTTGTCTTAGCTACAAATAAGTAAACCAAATTCCACCTTTTCCAGAAACGGCATCCCAACTTAGGTGCAAGAACCAGACCTGCCTCCTGAGTCTAGATCTGCATATCTACATGTAGAAGGTGTCCACAGAAAATGATAAGCACACACCAGTGCAGAACATTCTCCATCTAATTGTCAGTCTTCTGACTACCAACTCCATCTGCATCAGTCATAGCTTGCAGCACAACTAATTCTTGAGAGCCTGCACTTCCCCTGTTCACACCCAGAATTCAGGTAACTCTGATGCCCAGGAAGTACATAAACTTCAGAGGTTGTAGGGTAAGATTCTCCTCAATTCCCATGTTCATGGCGACCTTTTCTGTGATCAGGGTCAACCTGCTCCCTATGTGCATAGGATCGACGATCACTATCAACATCAGGCCTCTGTTGTTGGGAGTGACGATGAGCTGAGTTAGAAGATGCATGGTGGTGGTGTAACTGGTCACGGGCATGCGCAGCATGTCGTGAATCACGATGTCCCTCCCTATTTTGATCCCCTGTGCTCTGATAGTGCCCCCTCTGATTTCCTGGAGAGCTTGTTACCCGCTCACGGCCAACTAAAGAAGCATGTGCCCTTTTCTCTAATCTGGCAGGTGAAAACAGGATCCCCAGATCTGAAAAAAAATTTCCAGCAGAATGTAATGAGTGTCCTTGAAATTACAGGGAAAACTTAAGATCTCAAGCATCTCACCAGTGTCCATCATTCTGCTACACCTCAAGATAGTCTCCAACTCTAGCTAAAATCACATTCTAAACAGCAACTCATTCACCCTTTGCCAAAGGAAATGATCTTATCCAGTTTGAACTTATCCAAAGATTCAAGATCCAACTTTAGGTTATAGCAACATACTTTCCATAAAGATAATTGTGACAACTGTAGCTTCCTATATGTGAGGTCAACTGCTCGAAGGCTGTACCATTCTACTGCATTGACAGGGAAAACTCAGATATACTTCAAATATTGATATGGTACCTTGGTTGCTTGAAGGGAGTTCACCATCCTCCACTGGGCCTGAAGATCCCTTAGTTGTTACTGCCTCTATGTAAGGCCTCTCACCATGCCCCTGGGACTTGACCTTTCTATCACTTGAATGGCCTTCAACACCAGTCACTCCCCTTGTCCTTTTAGTTGCAGCGGCAGCCTCCCCTGCATCTGCTCGTTTCCTCTTCACATCTGCTGTCTCATGTTCAACTCTATGAACAACCTTCACTGTCTGCTCTCTCCTTCCTGCATGATCACTCTGCTGATGTTCAGCCTTGTTGCTGACCTCAGGTGTAATCTGATGATGATGCTTAGGTACTACTGATGTATATCCACTACTCTGGAACTCAACCCTCTCATAAGTGTTGTAACCACCTTTCCTGACTTTATCCACCTCACTCACAGAAGTCTCATACTTGTGTTCAAAACTATAGCCTGCTACCACACTGTCTTCTGCTCTCTCAGTGACAGACACCATCTGCCCTTCTTCAAAACCTTCTCTCTTCACATCCCCTGAATCATGCTGACCTCTGGTGCTCACCCTCAAATGTGTCCCTCGCATATCTATTTTTTTCCGAGTGTCATACACAGCCATTTCTCCTTCTTCTACACCCTCATTAGCATCTCCCGACTCAGGTTTGACTTTATGATTCAGAATATCCCCCTTTGGTTCTGGCCTTCCAGGATTTGTTGTTGCCTTTACTGCATGAACTGCGGCTTCCACTCCACTCTCAAGTTCTCTCTCCAAGAGCTCCTGCAACATATCCATAAGATGTCAATCATCCAAGTTATCCTGAGAATTGTCCACCTTGGTTTTCTCACAAGAAGATCACATGAGAGTCCTTAACTATCTACAAGTCAATAGTGTTATGAGGTCTCAGTGGTCATACATGACAACCACATTTAAACCATGGTTGTGCGTTTCTTTGTTTCAGGTTTCTAGTAACATCACACAGAAAAACTGAAGGGTCACAGCAGGAATCAAAGTAAATAAAGATTGGGTATAGTTCAAGCATTGGTGATGGTGAGAGTTGGCAGCACATTCAATGTCTGTACTCTGTACCTCCTCATTACTGGGTTCCACCTTATCAAATGTGGGATGAGCATTGATTGTTCCACCTCGGGATCTTCGTCGCTTTTCCATAGCAGCCTTTACTTTATCAGTATTAACTTCTTCCAGGCTCCCCCAAGCTGGCTTCGAATCATCTACAGACTCCATTTTGGCCTCTGTAGTTCTTCTCTCACCTGGTTCCACTTTTATAACTGATACTAGTGTTTGCACTGTAACCTCAGTTGATTTCATTTCTACAAGGTCTACTTTGCTTTCAGCCATGTCCTCACCCTCTTCTAGTGATGATTGGGCCTCAGTGAACTCTCCTTGTGCTGCCTGGACATCTACAAATGTGCTTATTGCCTTAACCTCTTCTGACTGCGTCTTCACAGTGGCTGGCAGAGGGCAGTGCCCATTAGCTGGAGGTACATCCGTCGTTGCTCGAGCTGGTGCAAGTCCTCTGAGTTGATTGTTCAGTCCAGCACTGGAAGTAGGATCACTCAACCGGGAACCAGTGCCTGACTTGTTTTGTTCATACAATTCCAGCATTTGGTTGCTAACTTCTGCAACCCAACAAACCATATTTAGACACAGCAGGTCCCAATAGAGCATACATAAAACAAATGATGCCACAAATCTTACATCAGTGGAATACAGCAGCAGTTCAAGGCCTAAAGTGGGCCAATATGCTTTCTACAAAGGAAGGACCTCCTATGTTTGTCCTGTCAGCATGGCTAACCAAATGCACCTAAGGGTATGGATATATCTAAGGGTGACATTAGCAAAGACCATGACAAGTGAGCCAATTATGTATGCAACAAACATCAAAGAAATCTACACAACCTTAACCCAAAACCAGTCATAAAACAGAAGACACCAAAACTCAGAACACATATGTTCTATAATTTTGATACTAGGAGACAACATGAATCTAGACATTGTGGAAACAAAACCCTTTCTTGCTAAAGACAACCAGTCATCAGCAGAAGACATCAAAACTCAGAACATGTTTCGTCTGTAATTTTACTACCAGAAAAGGAAAGCAAAGCTATAGATACTACAGAAACAAAGCCCATCCTTGCTCCAAACAAAACAGCACTCCATTCAAAGATTGTGATATTTTAAGCTTTCTCCACCCAGCATTCTAAAATTGGATGGGTGATGCACATGATTGCCTAGTACCACTCTTCAAACATCAGCCTGGCCATGGAGAGAAGACTTCCTCAACGTGGAAATAGAACTAATTTACACATGCATCTCTCCTATTAATAGTACCTCAGCTAGGCCTCATGAAGAGTCAACATTAATAAAGGACTAGGATGAAGGAAACAAAAACTGACCTTCAAGCTGGCGGGGTGTAACTCCAAACTCTTGCCACCATACTTTGTCACCATCAGAGGGCAGCTTAACCTTGAGGAACTTGGCTGCCAAAAAAATTGCTCCAGCAGCAATGTGATGGGGCTTAAATTGCAGGCAGAGTGATGTGCGCAGCCTGCACAGTTCCTCCAATGTCTCACTCCAACAGTGGAAGGGATGAGACAGACAGAGGAGATACAACACTTCCTCAGACCAAGGTTAGGCCTTTCTTTGCTTTTGCAAAGAACATTTATATTGCCTCACACCCATGTATGCACCTCAGATATATATGCAAAAAAGCCATGGGGCAGCTAAAGCAGCTGACACTGCCGTCACTTGCTTTATGTTTTATGGCAGACACATGAAGCAAATGACAACTGGTATAGCTCAGGCAGACACTGCTTGCTGAGATACAAGAAGCAGCTGCCAGATCAGAAGCTGCCCGAGAACACAAGCTTACCCATCATTCACAAAATTCCATGCAACTTGTGCAAGTGTATTTGCAGCCACTTGAAACTTTTTAATGGCTGCTACCAGTGGCTTGTAGGGATGATGAATGTTGAGATCAAAGCCCAATGTAGTTAGCACCAGCCTTTCTCCCAGTAGCACCTTCTCCTTTTCTGCCTCATACACTTCCTGAACATCAACACACATCAAAATGGTTGTCATACCCAAAGGAACTGTAGACCCTGGTAACAGAAATGACATAGCAAATTGGTCATCTTCAACACAACATGATATTCATGCCTCATGCTTTGGCAATTATGTCCAAAAGCCTTCAAGGACCACAGTGGCCATGGTAGAAGTTAGTTGAAGCTTTAGAAACAGTTGACAGTTGACAGAAGGGCAGGTCAGTGCATTGGTAAATTACTTTTTGCTTGATTCGATGCACAGCAGCTGGATCTTTCTTGAAACGATTCTCATAGGACACCAAGATGACATCACGGAGTGATCGTGGAGTCTCCTCCACTTTCCCGGCTATGAACATGCATATGGTTGCAACCATCTGCAATAACATACCATTGAGCATCCAATTGTCAAATACTCTCCCTATTTTCTGCAGATACAATTCACTCCTGAACACCTTTCTCAGCAGACATTCATGCTCACATACTTGGTTCTACCACAACTCTTGGCTGAGGAACAAAGGACAACTCCAGCTTTGACCATCATGCAACCCAGGATGAGTTGTGATCTCCAGCATCTCTAGGATCCTATGTACAGTTCTCAAGCTATATCTAGAGACACCAACCATGTCTGGGTCACAAGAGAAACTTACATAGCGGTCATTCCTGTGATGTGACTGTCGCAGAAAGAAGCGATGACAGAATAAGATAGCCGTTGCAATTGTCACCTGTGGGCTGCACCCATTTCATACCAGTACTCACCTTAGCAATTTGCCATACATCTTCTCTAATGCATCCAATTGCATACCTGAGTGTCAACTACAATTCAATATAATCCTCATCCAACTGAAATGAAAATCTGAGAATATCTTAGAGCAAATGACAGTCAGAAAATTGGGCAAATAAACCCTAAAAGACTATTCAGTGATGGCAATTACCACCAACAAGAAACCTTCATAAGGATATGAGGCCCCTCACTAGATCAGGATGTTGCTGGTTAGGGTATTGCAAACTTGACAACTCAAGGGAGCTGTTGCAAACCAGCACATCATAACAACAAGGACCTTTTATTTTGATATGATTCAAAATTGGAGAGACAGCCATAGGGCTCTGTTCAACATGGTGAACCCTCCAAGCATGACATGAAAAACTGAGCTGGCCCATGAGAGCAGGAGAATATAGACAGTGCAACATCAAGGACACAAAAACCTGGCAATCATGCAGATGTGAATGACTTCAACCCCTCTACAAGTTGCAACAATGAGGAGGATGTCCAATATCTCAGGACATAAAGACTCGCATGAGGTCTGGCAAAACAAAGCAGCTAAATTTGATCAAAATTGGGCACTTGGTTCTGTGCCAAACATATAGAACATAACAACATCTAAGGGTGCAAGAACTAGTTGATGAAGCAACTAGCTGCCACCATGGACTATTAGTGGCTGTCACCCACAAGCTCTTAAGGTCGTGTAGAGAACAGGGAGCAGAAAACCCACACAAAAAGGTACTTGTAAGGTGTTTGGCCTTATTATGACAAATGCAGAAGTGCATTCACCAGGAGAACCATGTATTCAACGGCTGAGGCCTTTAGTTCAAAGAGGATGCAACAACCATGCACAAAGTACTAGGGTATTGCGCTGTGGAATGACGGCAAATTCTTCCAGGGGATAAAAAGAGATGGACAATAGATGTGGAAACACTTACACTTTAAGGCGCATGCCCAGATCTTGCAAGAAGGTGCAATATGACTTGCGAAAATAGGTTTCTTTTTTTAAGTCAATCCCATCCTTTCTCGACGGCGAGTTCTTCTCGATCTCCTCCCTGGAAAAATACCAGTTGGCACTGGAATGGTCGGGCTCTTCTAGCTTCCCGTTCATGGAATTAGGCCCCGCTGCTGCCAACGCCAACTGCGCATCTCCTCCTTGCATCATCTGAGCCATGCCCCTCGAACCCCCGTCTCTTCTTTCTATCGCTCTCTTCTTGCCCTTACTTGCACACAATCCAGAGTTCTTGCCGCTCGCCCTGCAAAACCCCTAGTTTGATGCACAAACAGGTGCAAGACAGAGAGACGGCACCCAAACCCTACATACGAAGTTCAGCCGCCACCAGTCCCACCACTACCATCATACGCTCCCCTTCCTCCTCCTACTCGCGAAAAAATGCGCCGTAACCCAAAACCTTAACCCTAACCAGTGAGAACTTGAAGAGAAAAAAAATCACTGAAAACCGAAAGCATCCAAGTATACACACAAATCAAAAACAAGCAGAAGAGAGGGTAAAGACAAGATGCAAGAACAAAGCAGCGACGAGTGAAACCGACACAGAACCACTACCGACACCAAAGAAAGAAGAAGAAACCCTAGAAAAAGAGGCACTTGAAAAAAAAAAAAAAACCTTATGTACAAAAATGCCCAAAAAATTCAGAAGAGGGAGATGGAGGAAAGATAAAGGAGTAGAGAGAAACTTGGCAAGGAAGAAAATTAAGACGCGCGCGGAGCGCGTTGTTGTTGCTCTTCTCTCTCTCCTTGCCCCTTGTTCGCCCGGTGCGGCGTTGTGTGTGTTACCGACGCAGGGTGGTCGCCAGGTCCCGGGGTTCGTCATTCCGTGTGCCCATTCCACTCCAGAACCGTTCATAGATGCTTTCCGCTGCGCGGAACGGCGCCTTTTCCCTCGCGCCCACATCCTTCATATCTTTCATATTTTTCATTAAGTATATTACATTATTTAAAAAATTGAATTTATTAATGTTATGCAAATATTTAACTACTCATTGGTATGGTTGAAAACATTCATTTTAGGATAGTTGTAAAATTTGTGAAGTTTCTTGGATAAAGTTTACAATCGCATGAATAGTTGCAAATTAATTGTTGCGGATGGACACCTTCCTGAAGGGCATTGAGGTTTCTATGGACATGATTTCTCATAATGGATGACAAATATTTGAAATGGTGATTTTTACCTGAATTTTGATTTTGGCTTTCGAAAGATGATCAAGTTAGTTGGGATGCAAGAATGTTATTTCATGAGCATGTGAGCATGAGCAAATGAAAATATTTTAAATATATTCCATCCATGTCAAAACGATATTCTATGATAGATTTTGCAAAACATTATTTGATATATTCAAATATTCTACCACATCATCTACCTTCCTTGTGGTAGTGTTCACATGGTAGTCATCGTAGCAACTCAATTGACAAACATTAATACAACTCATGTTCTAACAATTATTTTCCATTGCATTGCTACAATGGTCAACAAATTAATTATCGATGATTGCTTGGTGGGCTACTTTTTAGCTAATTTTCAATGACACATAAGTTTCATGTTAAAAATTGAACACGTGTCATCTTATGTTGATTTTTTGTTTCATTAACAACTATTGAAATTTATTGATAATCTAATGGAATGGAATTGTTTTGATTTGTCACAACCCCTAAAGAAATGTTGTTTTACACAATTTAGATTGTTTAAACTAACAACATATTTTTGTAATTGGTTTAACTGTTTAGAAATTTTGTAATTGTTTTAATTTTTGACCACATGAACCAAGGGATGATATAAATAAAGAGCTTGTAATTTTAAAAATCATATTTTGTGTTTTTTTTTCCCCCCATAGTCTTGAGATCAATTTATAATGACTCATGTGTAGACATAAGGGAAGTGAACAAGTCTTTGAAAACACTTCATTTTGATACATCTTTCCAACTATTGTTAAGGGGATGACCAAGATAGAGCAAGGGACATGTCAATATGAAGTGCTTTCCAATGTCGATTCATCATTTCAATTGTAACGATGAATGTTGTGCAAAATTATGTTATAATCAACTTCTATCTACAAGATATTTGACACATTTTCCATTGCTTGTTCTTTTTGTGCCTATCCTTTGTGTTGTTATGTATATAGCATTCAAGTACTTTTGAATGTTGTAAATTTGTGCGTTTCACAAGTTATGGCTTGAAACTCATCAACATCTTCATTGATAGAGAAAAGAATGATAGTGTGGTTTGGCATAATGTTAAATAATGTTTTTAGATTATCTATACATAACAAATGAAGCTTTGAAACTATATATAAGACCTAAAGCATTTGAAGTTGAAGCATGAACATTCTATAAATCTGAAAATCCATTTATGGGTGGAAGTGCAAAACTTTGGCTATGATCATAAGGGGATAAATGATGATTTGAAACAAAGGGTGAGCGTATCACAATATGATGATGAGTAGGTAGCTATTGGAGCAATACGTCCCCATATGTCCCCAAACAAACTATGCAAAGTTCTTCACTGTGCCACAATGTTTTAATAAAAGTGATGTGGCTAGAGGTAATAGGAGCCCAAAAAAGAATTTGCATGTGTGAAAGGTCCACGGTGTTGTGATGCAAATGTTGTCAAATAGTTGAAAAGAAGGAAAATATTAATTAAACCAAACTCAATTCAACAATGACAAACATGTGGTTGATGCGAAACATGTATAAGGACACAATGCATCAAGTTCCTTGAATGCACGTGAATTAGACTTTGTTATTTGTTAAAGAATAATATCATCGAATACAAAGACAACTAAAATGCATTGAAAGTTATGATTTGGAAATCATCAAATACTACCAAATTCTCATCAACATTACCAAACAATATCAAATCAATGGTGTATATACATATATATCATATATTAACACAAATTGTGATTTTTTTGGGAAAAAAAAAAGAATATTGATGTACAAAAGTCATTATAATAATTAAACAAGATGATGTAAACCCCTGTATTTCAAGCACCTTGCATGGAAAAATTGAATCAATTGGTTTTATATATATATATTTTTTAAATCTTTGATTAACTTGCAATCTATTAATATATTTAGTTCATGTGTTATCCCTTTTTTAAACTACAATCCAAGCACTTGTTCTTCATGATGCAAATTGAAGAATCATGATTAAGGTTATTGAATCATATTCATAAGGGATTCCAATGTTCATTTTTTGACAAGGTGCAAATTGGAAGACATAGACCCAAAAATGATGATGTAACATAAAAAAAAATAAAAATAAAAAATTAACTTGCATGATGACCATCATATGTTGTTGAACCATAAAAGATTATTAACTATTGTGATAACATTTAATATCAAGTCCATGAATTTAAATGCATTACAAAAAATAATGATGTATTTTTATTAAATATCAATCCTAAAACCAAATTATCATGTCAAATACCCAATATATAGTATTCAAGCCAAATATTGAGAATGGCATGGTCACTATGCATTCTACAAATTTTTTTTAAAAAAATCCATCACTATGAATGTCATCTCTTACATACAAACCTAATAAGAAAGATTCAAGTCTCCCCACTTTGAGCCCTAACTCAAATTTCAAGGTGATAAATCAAGGTGATAGAAAAAATTTCGATGTTTTTAGTTCATTTCAATTAAATATGTGAAGGGCATTTAGCAATGATAACTTGCAACAATATAACCAAAGTTGTAAGGTTGCAAATTGACAAAAAAATTGTGGCCAATAAAATTAAAGTTGGAATTAATAAAGTTTTCCATCCAACTTTAGGGCCATAACACAAAAATTGTTGTGAAATTAGAATATATTTTGTGGAAATCTAGACCACAATTAATGTTCTTCAAGGTTCATCATTTGCAGAATAATTGAGGTCCACATGACAAAGAAAGTTTGATGCAAAACAAGCTTTAAGAAATGCCTATAATATGAGTGAATGCATTTCCTTTGCATCTTTAAAATGTGTTATAATTTTGGATAAGGTCACAAAGGTATTGTTCATCCAATTGTAAAGCACATGTTCCTTGCACACCCTAATGCCCTAGCCAATGATAAATTTTGAAGGAAGATTTTTGCTTAAAAACTTGGAGTGGGGAATCTTCATGCAAGTTCAACAATCTAACAAAAAGGTTTGTTTAGCTTGTGTACGTTTGCGAGATTTGTTTAGGACATGGTTCACAACAAGAACTAGGAAATTAAAAGTTGAAGGTTTATTTGATAAAGATCATTGTGTTGTTATCCTCGTTACTTGAAAATGGAAAAATATTGACAACAACCCACTTCATTCTGATAATGAACCTATAGTTTTTTAAGAAGGATTATATCTCTTTGAACATCTTCAAGTCATTAAGATGGAAAAGAAGGACAACTCATTTTTAGAACAAGAACTTGTTAGCAAAAATAAAAATCAATTCCACATAGTTGTCCACTTTCTTGTTCCAAGGATTAATGATGGAAGGGGGAACATAAATAAGGGGAACTAGGACATTTCCCAAAATGTCCCCAATGAGGAGATCTATCATTTCCTATTTAGAAACCTATAAGCAAATAAATGATCAATTAATTTGACAATCTTACAATGAGAATGAAGAGATAAAAAATAAAGTGTGAATTCACCTTCCTCACAAAACCTAAGACGTCTTCCATTTCTAAAGGCCAAGTACTAATAAAAATCCTTCTAGAGATAATGGATGGCCATGACACATTAAGAGTCATGTCATGCATGCCCTTAATTTTCTTAGACTATTACTAAGTGGGGTGACTAGCATGGAAAATGACAAAAGGAGTTAATTGGGAAGCTCTAATGATGAACTCCAAAAGGTGCCCTATGGATTGTGGACTCCTTAAAAATGTCATTTTGTTGAAAATCATTTACACCATCTCACTTAAGCATGAATCCTAACTAAATTTGCACATCAACAAGCAATGCTAAAAATCAAAGTTGGAAATCAACATCTACCTACATTCCTTTAACTCCTTCAAAAACTCATGTAACTTCAACTTTTGAAACCCCTTGCAAGGATATTTGATTCTTATTCTTACCTTTTTTCTCTTTCCAAGATCTTAGATATTATTCTTCCCCTCCACAACCTCAAACTTTAAACTTTTCCATGAATCCAAAGTCTTTTTTTTCTGTAATTATAACATTGAATGCAAGAATGTTGTCCTTGGGATAATCGAAGTACCACTCACATTCTTTGAGATGAAATGAACTCCATTCATGTATCAACTTTCTTTTATATATGGTGTTATCTAATTTAGTATCATGCTAAATCATAAATAATGAAAGTAGAACATCAATTGCCCCCTTTGACAAAAAACATAATAAAAATACTTGCAAAATAATTTAACTATTGTTCATAAGTCTTGAAATCAATTGAAGAACATACACACATGGTAACATGAAAATTTGAAACTTTGAAAGTTCTTGAAATTAAAGGAAGCTTAAAAGCAATTGTTTTGTAGACTTTTTGCTTCCAATTTTAAAGTCAAACATCTTACTTTTCTAGATTCCATCCCTTGACTTGAACTTTGAAAAAAAGCCATTTCCCATAGAGATATTTTCCATTAGTGGATGTAGTCCGAACATTATTACATAATGAGTTCAAATTCACTAACCTAAATCACTATGGGGTTATAAAAATGAACCAAATTTACCATGCCTTAATTTCATTTCACCTTCAATGAAACTTCAAATACACATTTCATTTGTAGTCAAAATAATTTACTAAAATATTTTTGGTACTATTAAGATGATAATTTCAATGTCATACAAATTTTTATAATATTCATTATTTGATATAATTAATTTATAATATGTAAGACTATTTATCATAACCTTTTATTACATCAATTAGTTACAATACAACATATTAGATGGTGATTTAAACCAATTTATAATTAATTTAGTAATTTATGTTACATAAAATTTTGAATTTAATTACCATATATTATTTTGGGCCTTCATTTATTACAATGTAAAGATATTTTAAAGAAATAAAATATGGAAATCCAACTTTAATCATATGTGTTGAAATATATTTAATATAAATAAATAAGTAAATTTAGAGTATATTATATATTACAATATAATGCAAAAAAAAACTTATTTAGGTGATTACATTTTTTACTATACATATAAATATATTTCATTAACATAATGTAATAAAATATATAAATTAATATATATTATGTAATAATTTGTAATTTTGAAAATATTTTATAATATAAATTAATTTATAATTAGTCAACATATTCATATTTATTTATTTATTTATTTGTGTGTGTGTGTGTGTAATTAAAATAAAATTTTGTAACATACTCTCCTTTATTTTCCGATTATATCAAATAATTAATTTCAATTAATTAATTATAAATTATTCTACTAGTTTTTTAAATTATTAATTAACATATTATTTACAATAATATAATCAACATAATTTTTAATATTAAAAATTAATTAAAATTATTTCAATGTATCTATTATATCAATTAATGATATGATTTACTATTGATTTATGTACACATATTATCTGTCTTAAATACAAATTATATAATATTTAAATGAAATTTTATTCTAATTCTGAAAAATAAATCAAATTGTATTTTCTGACTTTATTTAATAAAATGCTAAAAGATGTTTACAACAAAACAAAATCAAAATCCCATATTTTTGAACACACACACACACACACACATATATAATACATAACATATATAATTATGTATACATATTATATATAATTTTTTTGATCCAATATTTTTATCATATAAGATTGCTTATATGTAAGATATGAAAATATTTATTTTTAATATTATATATATATATATATATAATTTATATTTTATAATTAGAAAATCTAAATCATATTATAACATAAAAATTAACGTGTATGTATTTAATATACCATATTTAAATGTATTTTATTTTTAAAAAAACTATTTAACAC
>Ga0209611_10003341_pt1 | contig 27887 bp, 16 predicted proteins | sample S1TSphgellanicum_3_FD_187693 | JGI IMG/M metagenome (GOLD analysis project Ga0209611, IMG submission 187693) | Host-associated microbial communities from peat moss isolated from Minnesota, USA - S1T2_Fc - Sphagnum magellanicum MG (SPAdes) (version 2) | ecosystem: Host-associated > Plants > Peat...
TGACTGACTGATTGCATGTGGTGCATGCATGTAACAAGCTGCCCAGTTCATAGTGGGTGGGTTATCCATGATCATTGCTCAATCAGCTACCTACATGTCTCTTATTTCTTGGGATTGTTTAAGAAAACAAACTACGAGTCTGTGAGAAAATATTTGGTTTGTAGCGTTTGGCTTTTAGCATGTCAATTTTTGGGCTAGTGCAAACATGAGGCCATAGCCTAGTGCAAACAGAATGCTTAATGCCATCCTCCGAGGTCTTCACCAGTCACAAAGAAAGGGGCAAATGGACCACATCAAAGAAGACACATGCAAAATTAGTGGCTGAGATATACATGTATGGCTTTGGGAGCAGATCTCGGAAATAGTGAAAACTTTACAAAGCTTAAGCATCCTCCTTGAAATGAAATACATACCTTTCTATTGTCAAGGTAAATTACACCAGATCCATGTGCCTCTGATTTACACTAAATTACTTTTTGAAGCACTTTGCTTGCTTGCCTTTTTAATCCTCCCACCAAGATTTTCTTTTTCTTTTTTCCTTGTCAGATCAAAGAGCTAGATGGTTTCAAAATTATTCCCTGATGTCATTTTTATTGTGTTGACATGATTAGAAACTAAGGGAAACATCGCCAATACACCATTTACATTAGCCTTGAGATTTGTTCAATGTAGGCCAAGATTTGGGCAACAATAACTTTTACAAGTAATTGCTATCAATCAAAAATATCGTAGTACTTAGGCCAGTTCGACAAGCTCTTGTCAAATATTTAATTAATTTTCAAAATTTTAATTTAACATTTTTTTATATATTTTTATTTTCAGTAAAAATTGTAACAATTTTTAAATATTTCGACAATTATAATCTCTAAGCCAATGCAATAAAAGGATATGTCCCTACCTGTTTAAGTATGTCCCTGCCCATCATAAATGACTCACCCAGTTATGTCACTGTCTACTTAGGTATGTCTTTGAGCCAATGCAAAAGAAGAACATTCGACAGATGGCGGCTAAGATTTTTAGAACTTTTCACCTAATTATGTACCATTTTTTAAATTTTCAACTAAATAAATAAATTAATTAATTAATTAATGTCAAATTAACCCAAGTATTACAATATCTGGATGGTGTTGAGGCAATGTAGTTAATGTGATTTGCTAGCTTGAAGTCACTATATTGAAATGAATATCTAAAAACAGCCTTTAATGCAAAAGGTAAAGCTCATCTCAAACATGATAGTCTTGCCAACATATTTTTCCATCCTACATTGTATGTTTTTTTGTTTTTACCATATTCACATCTTCAATTATTTCTCTTAGAGTAGAATGCACAGATTTTGGAGTTGAAGATGGTTGTTTGGACACTTAAAGTCTACATGATGTTTTGGGAATTTTCTCAATATTGTTTCACATTTATTCATTATTTTAATGTTGATACAAAGCTATAAACATGATATTTCCATGAACCTACGTGGCTTGTGTCATTGAACAGATATTGTAAAATAGTTCTACAAACTCTGCATGCTTTTGAACAATCAAATAGGGTCAAATTAACAATTGAACATTGTTTTGCCAGGTATATATGCAATTTGGAGGGGTCAAATACGGAATAAAATAAAATAAAATTGTAGAAACCAAAATGAGAGGATTTCTTTTTGCAAGGTACATATGCATTTTGGAGGAGTTAAATACAGGGGAAAAAAAAATTAACTTGTAGAAACCAAAGAGGAAGAATTTGATAGTGCATTGAGTATTTTTGGTTTTTAATGAAAAAAAATATTTTAGAAGTTTTGTTGTGTGAAATTCAAGTTCATCGAAACACTGTTTTTGAAAAAAAATTATTGAATTTTCAATGACAAAAAATTACTCAAAATTCTACAACTCCCCACACCATAGGTTGTAGGTCTGAAAATTACAAATCCAACTCAATGGACCCATATTCATTGACAGCTTTCCAATGATACCAAGAGTGCACCCCCCCAATTTCTGTAAAATTTGAAAATTCCATTGATGTTATTAATTGAAACCATATAGGGTAGACAGGTGTAGGGTGCAATAGTGCTCTCAACCTACCAAAATCGATTCCAGCCCAGAATTGACCTAGAATCTGCCCCCATATTCAAATGTTATCACATATTCAAATAACATAATAACAACTTCTTGAAGCTGGTGGTCTTGATTTGTGTAGATTCTACATTTTTCTGAAGAAGTACACAGATTCACATAAGGCAATGTCAACCATTGATGTCCTTGGATGTTATGAAGGGGAATGCACTGCTGGGTCAGTGCCTTGCACTATATATCGTGCTACATACCTTTCATCTCTTGATCAAATGTGGTTTTGGATTCTTCTACCACAATGTCTTGTGGAGTGATGAAAATTGTATTATGAATCGTTGTCCAACTCTTTGATCTTTAAATGCTGCAGAGAAAAACTGAAACTGGGTCTTGTTTTTTAGGTCAAGCTTTCAAAGACATGCCAGAATGCCCTAGAAGTTCAAATTTGTCTGCTCGACAGTTTAATATTATTTTCTGCACTGCATAGGAAAGAAGATGTTCACCTGTTGGTGTAATTTGTATTCTGTTGGTTTTTTCTGACAGATGGTGAATTTCCAAACACACTTGTGGTTGCCCAGTGTGAAGTTTTGAAGGCATGAACTAAAGCAGCAGAACACATCTCACACATAGAGACCCTATCCCAACTCTAGAATGCATGTCAGAGCTGAACTTTGGGAGCTGGTTGTCTACATGAAAGGGGTGGTTGTTTGGGTGGTAGCCAATGATTACTTGTTCCTCCTTAGGCTTATGTGAAGCTCAAGTCAGAAGAGAAGAGTCCCAATTTGATGATGTTAAGATTTCATTCAGCAGCTTTTCTGCACCCAATTTGATGATGTTAAGATTTCATTCAGCAGCTTTTCTGCACCCAATTATTGAATGAATGCAAATTTCAATGAATTTCTTTCTCTGGATCCATGTTTTTCTTTTCCCTTTTTATCTTTTTGCTCCCCAATTCCCTTGTGTACATTAATTAGCACCTGCTGGAGTTGCTTCCTCAACAGTTTGAGGAACCAAAATTTGTCTCTCTTCTAGGGCTCAATCTTCACAGGATGAGGAGACCCAAAATGAGTTTGAAGGGCTCCTCTGAGAGCTGCTTGACTGCTCCATCAAGCTTCAGATCATGCAAACAGTTTCTTTAGCATCATGGTTGAGCCAGCTCAGAATGCAATTCACCTTTGATTGCTTCATGAGTTGGTGGCCTTATAGAAATCATGAGCCTAAATTTGCAAACAATTGCCCTTCATATAATTGATTTGGAACCTTCCTTTTTTGTTGCAGTAGCTTTTGAAACTAACTAGAACATGGCAGTTTCAAGAGATCTGTTCTTTTTACAGAATGCAACATTCTATAAAGTGTCCTGACTTTGCTTTTGTTGTGAGGAAGGTCAAATGCACTCATCATATTTATGTCACAATTGGGCATTCTAGTGTCAAGGTTAGTTTTACAATTTTGCATGGGAGAAGTGCATTCCTTGGTAGTATAAACCTCCAATTCCTTGGGCATTAACAGCCACCATGACATGAGTTCACTTGCTTGGAAGAGAATAGGCTTGTGAAAGTTCCAGATATGCAGACCAACTTATGAGGCATGTGAACTGCAAACTGGTGATTTGTCCACAGATTTGACTGAGATTGGAAGAAGATTCCGACCTTTGTTGGCTCCAAGGTTTTTCTTCAGGTATGTCTTTCATTTCTAGACTTTCAATTTGTGTTGTTGAAGTGCGCACTTCTGCTAATTTAGTGTAGACACTTGTTCTTCTCAAAGAGCAGCTCTCATATGACATGGTCACAAGATCTCTTACACATAAAAATTTGAAGATGGTTACTATATACGCTTCTTGGTTTTGACAATTTGTTTAGTTCCTGGTTATTTGTAATTTCCATGAATTCATCGTATCTGGATAAAGAGTCAACTGATGGGTGCACATACCATAAACAAGTGTGGTATGCCTTTCATGTTAATTTGAATATTTTAGATACTGCTGAATCTGGAGACTCATTTCCACAAATTCTCTATTCTCAAAGTTGTTGGGTCATAAGAAACTTCAATCTCTACTCTTTTTCTCTTTGGTGCATTGCAATCCCTTCTCTTTTCTATCCCACATCATGGCTGATTCACTTGCCTCAAGATAATTTACTTGTTGCGCATTGTTAGTTGGTAGGCAGTAAACCATGCAACTGAGCTAATCACCATGGTTAGAATTGGAACCCAACAAAAATCTTTTTATTGTCCACTTATGTCCATCCATCCTTCATGGCGCTCTGGTGGGTACTGGTTCACTCTGGCCAAAGGACATTCCCACAATTATGTGGGGCTAGACTCGGCTACCTCCTTTTCCTAGGCCCCTGATTTTGGGGACAGCCCCATAAGGTTTTTCTCATCAAAGGAAAGCAGGAATTATAACAATTTATTGAGCTTAGTTGTTGGGTGTCGAGTGATGGGTATGTAGGTGGAGTTGCTAGTTAGTCTTTTGCTAGATGCCAATAGGTAAGCATTAAGTTTTTTGATGGAAAAATTTGAACAAGTTGTGTGACAATTGTGTTAGAGCTTAGTTGTGAGATGTTGACTCTCGGGTAGAAGGGGTTGCTGGGTAGTTTTCTACTCAAGAAATGTCAGCAGACTAGACTAGAGTGTGGCTGATTTGCTTACAAGATTTTTGCCTGTTGTGAGGGACAAAGTGTCTACTAGGATAATATACCATCTGCGGGGAAAGAAGAATTGGTGGCAACGCTGGACCACCACTGTGAAGTGAAGGAGCAAGAAGGCCATCATTATCTTGTCTGCCGAGGCAAACAATTGTGAAAGGAAAAGATGTAAGAAGCAGATGATGGGTGAACATGATGATAAGGAATTCGAAGTCATCAAACAGCAAGTAGCCTCTGAAATTTGTTGTTTACCCACCTGAAATTTCTATTCTCTATACTTGTTCTTATGCAAGAATCCTCTGGGAGAGATTTCCCGGCCAGCATGGATAGATAAAGGTGCATGAGGAAGGAAAAAACTTTTCAAAAAAAATAGCAACTGGGATCCATTTTTCTCAGCTGATATTTTAGTGTACGCACATATTTATTCATGAGATTCTGCTTGAAGTGGCCCTGTAACAGTAGACCCAGAGATATGAAGAGTGAACACTGTAGAGCAGCTCCCTCCAGTGCTCAGTATGTGGCCCAGGAAAATCAAAATGGATGAAGAAAAGTCAAAACATGCCGTTTTGGCACAACGAAGTAGTTTTGGTCCAGCATTTTTCCCCAGCATAAAATGATCACCAGGTTTTGATGACAAGTGTCTACCAGGTGCCTACATTAGTACTTTTTTTAAAGTCATGGGCATCTTGCCCCAAGTCAAAAATATGTGCACTAGAGTAAAAATTGTGAAATTGTTAGTAAAAATATTTTTTATTTGGTAGTAAATATTGTTGGCAGTAATGATAATTTTTGTTATATTTTGCAATGTATCAAAATCACAATGTATTGATGCATCATGCCATCATGCATTATGTTGTGTTATCATTATGAATCTCATGATACATATGTATTTTATAAATAAGGACGAAAAAGTTTTCAAAATCATATTGACAAGAGGTTGTCACGTTTTTGGGTTTATGGTTGTTGTAGGGTAGTTATTAATGTATCAAAAAATATCAATACACTACTCATTGGTGAGTAGTATATTGGTATTTTTGAAATTGACACTTAACATACATTTCACACCACTTTTCGATTGTAAGGCTCAAATTGTTATATGCCACATGTTTTTCAATACATTAAGGATTAATTGATACACTAAGATTTTTTCAATTGAAAGCTACCAAGCATGTTTAAACATAGCAAAGGTGGGAAAGTTTTTTCAAAACCCATGGACAAGGGGTTACCATGTTACTATGTCTATGATCATTGTAAGATAGTTGTTAATGTATGAAAAAAATATTAATACACTACTCACACATTGTGTGACCAATGCATTCCATTTATGATTATTTTTTCACACATGACAAATTGATGGCTACACACAAAAAAATGACACCTAGTCTATGTTTCTTACCACTTTTTCAATTGTAGCCAATTGTCATTTGCCATGTGTTTTTTAAAAACTACATTAAGAATTTGGTGATACACTAAAAAAATTTCAATTGAAGTTTTCATACATGCTTAATCATAATAAAGGTGGGAATTTTTTTCAAAATCCATGGACAAAAGGTTGTCACGTTTCTATGTCTATGGTTACTATAAGATAATTGTTAATGCATCAAAAAAATAGCAATGTATTATTCACACATTTGTGAACATTACATTCCATATATCACCATTTGTTTTTCACACATGATAAATGGATGGTTGCATATCAAAAATTGACATATAGTTTGTGTTCCCCACCACTTTTCCACACATGACAAATATATGGCATTTGGCAATTGTCTACAATTCCCACAATTTTTCTATTACAACCAATTGTTATTTGCCATGTGTTTTTGGATACACTAGAAAGTTTTTAATACATTAAAAATATATTTGAAAGTTGGCATGCACATGTGTCTAAACATAATAAGGCAAATGTTTTATCAAAATACATGGACAGAAGGTTCTCATGTTTCCAATTTTATGGGTATTATTTAATCAAATAACAATAATATGTTAATGGCACATGATGTGAACAATACATTTAGTGTATTATCATTATTCCACACTTGAAATAGTGACCACATATGAAAACTTGACACTTAGTCTATGTTCCCATCACTTTTTGATTGTAACCAATTGTTATTTGTCACTTGCACTTTTGAAAATTGAAATTGTTGAACAAACCATCAAATTGATATGTAGTCATTGTATAAAAAATTCATCATAATGGAATCTTGTTTCAAAAATCAATTCTAATTTAATCTCCTTTTAGGCAAATATTCCAAAATTTGCCATGCATGATCATTTCAATTTCCCACAATTAAATGTGTGAACCATTAATTAAACAATGGGTATTGCTAAAAAATCCTTTGATACATTCAAGTACTGATGCACTAATGCATTAATATAATGACATATTAATACGTTAATACATAAATGCATCAATATATTGATATATTACATCTAAAACATAAATATTTTATTATGGTTTAGAGAATTGCTTATGAAAGTACCACAAATCCATGATTTACTTGAAAGCTTTGCCATTTTGAAGAATGTATTATATAGTAAAATATGTCATTATACATTATAATATTGAACTAATTAGTTCAAAAAGTTGCACCTCAATGTGTCACCTTGATTGTTAAAAATTTCGTTAATGATTTCATGAAAAGAATTTCAATATATTAACAGATGGAAAATTTAATCCCACATGTACATTAATACATAAGAATATTGGATAGGAAAGGTAAGTTACATCAAGTAGTGCATTGTCAAACTCAATTAACAATATTCAAGTTCATGCAAACCAAAGTTTAGTCCCCACACAACTCAAGTGTAATGAAGGAATGATAATTACATACATTCTGAATTGGGCACATTCACCACTAAATTGCCCCATACAAATAATCACAACTTTGTTTATCCTTCATTTCATGCTCCTCGATGAACTTTTGAATTTTTTATTTTTTGATAATTTAAATGATCAAATCTGCCATTCTAACATTCATTCAAGATCTACACCCACAAATTCAATACAAGATGAGTAAGTTTGTAAAGTTAAAACATTACACTTAAATGACGATACACTGTAATTTGATGTGCATCATACTACATTATCTAAATTGATACATTGATACATTACAACTTGATACAAAAAAATACTAAAGAAAAACAATTGAATATCATATTTTTAATTCATCAAATGTATTGTGTAATGTATTGCTTAGATGTTTTGTTATTCAAATATTAATGCACTACAAGTTAATGCACTTACATTTTAATATTGATGACCCAAATTGACTTTTCAACCTACATGGTAACCTTAGAAAATTTTGGAAAAAATTCACAAACTCAATAATTTGAAGGAAAAAAGGTTCATAGATATAGTATCAAATGTTGCAAATAATGAATGGATAATTTAAGATTTGATACTTAATTATGAAATGTCTCTTGAATGTACCACAACTATAATTTTTGTATAATATTGTTATATTCTCATTTGATCCAAACCCACAAAATTTCATGAAAGCATAATGCAATTTATGAATGTTTATTCATGTGTCAAAGTTATTTTCATTTTCTTTTCTTGAATTGTTTTGTTTCATTTGATTTCATTACACTTTTACATTCTAGGGTATAACATTACTAACTTCACCATTCTTGAGGAATATTTTTTGAATTTTGAAACTAAATAAAAGGGTTAAGAAGTTTTTTTAAATATGTACAAGTAATTACACATTAGACCTAGTATAACAAAATACATTTTATAAGCTTTACAAGTGTACCAAAAGCTTTTCAAGTAAAATGGATTCAAAATAAGTTCACACAATGAAAATAATCAAAATATATGTCACACATTGAACATATAAAGTTTTTCCACATCAATATAATGCATTGCATTGTATCAATTTTCTAATACATAGATCTAGTTACATTGATACAATAAAAACTTGAAACAAAGAAAATCATTAATATAAGGAAATAAAAAACTCTCAAAATTGTCAATGCATTTGTGAACATGTAACAAATAATGAAATTCACAAATTGTAAATAATGTATAGGTGGGGAGCAATGAAAATCTTACAATAAATTTTGCTATCACAAATTTTTCTTAGTTTTGAGTACCCAAAAAAATCTTTGATCTAATTGTTGTAAGAAATCACACAACTTGTTGCTACCTTGTACTTAACTATTTGTTCCAATAACATGAATTGGTTCAAATTGTGAAAAATGCAAAATTCATCAAGAAGTTCAAAGTTCCTATCAATGAACATGCAAATGCATTTAAAACAAACATAACAAATTGAACTTTACTTGTGATACATTGTATCATAGCCCTTTTTTACCTCTTTCATCATGGGTGTAAACTTGAATTCAAATTGGCTGCCATGTGCACAATATGGACTTGAACTTGAATTGGGTGCTATATGCACAATGTGAACTTGAACTTAGGCAATTGGTTGCCATGTGCATAGAACATAGATTATCCAAATGGCTATTCACAATGGAAATTTCACAATGACAAACAAATTTTCTATGTTGTTCAATTCACTAACTTCCAATGAGGAAAAAAATGCAATATCTTACATTCAAGTTGCACTTTTTTAAAAATATGTTACTTATTTGGTTAATAACTTTGAAATAAGGGATGATCTCACATACTCAGCAATGAAATTGTCTTAGGAAAATCAATAATAAATATGAAAATATTCTACTAACAATATCACTCACCTTCACAAGTTTATCATGGTTTAATTTTCAAGTATAACTTGAGTATTGGAATTGCTCCTCCTCGAAATTGTTACAGAGAAAAAGAATGGCATAAAAAAAGAAGGGAAAGAGAAAGAGAAGGGGTGTTCAAGAGTTGTTTCTTGACCATTTCATCTACAAAACAATAGCTCCTTTTTTTTTCCTTGTTCCTTGACTTTTCAATAGATCAGTTATATAAACACCTACCAATAGATAATGCAATAGTTCACAATAAAACACTTAGTTTATAAACAAAATCCCTCACCCAAATCCTAAAAATTGAAAAAAATTACAACATAATCAATTTGCAAAAGAAAAGAAACTAAGAAGTGCAAAGCATTGTACCTTTAAACCTTAAGCAATGCATCATGGTCATGACATGGGGCACTTATGCTTCATGATTTTGCCATAACTACCTAGATGACAATAAAATATAATCATGGTCGTACAGGGATACACAAATGTTTGATACAGTACTTGCAGGATACAAAGTTACCCCATGAATTTCCCCGCTAGGGAAACTGTTTTTCACTTCTTCGCATCCATATTCAGCTGTTTGAGATTTTTGAATAGGGCAGACTCCTGTTGTAAACACCTGCCATCAAAACCTGACGATCATTTTATGTTTGGGGCATTTTTGCACATGATGCTGAGGCTGCACAGCAGAGCCTCGATTTGCCAGATAGTTTGATTGGTCTAGGTGGGTTGCTATTATTAGTCTCCCACCTGTTTGCAGTCCGAGTGTTCGTTTTATGGGTGGGGTTGGAAAAAGTAAATAACTAATCTTGGATGCAAGAAAAAAAATTTACAGGGTCAGATACTGAGCACTGGTGACATCCATCCCCTCTTTTGCTGTTTAGGATGAGGTCTATGTTGTGAGCATGAGATGCAGATTGTACCAGTAATTGGCTTGAAATCAGAGGTAATTTACAAACCAAAATGAAATTTGGTTGGGCCTGTGGTCGGATGACTGTTGAGTTCATGGCGCAGAAAATGTGTTGAGGAAGAAGAATGAGTGTTTTTTCTAATAATTTTATTGAAGCAGCAGTTGACATCAAATTACTCATGCAAGTGAGCCTGTACCTCTAAGCTCCAGTACATGATGCCAGGAGGAAAAAGAACATTGTTTAATATCATGTACAGCGATTTCTCCTGGCGCCAGGTAGAGATTTGGTTGGTTGTATGATCTGTGCAGCAGATGCTTGAATCCATGCAGTGGCATCATCCTGGCTGATGAGAAAGAGATTTCCTTAAATTGTGACAGGCAGTTGCAGGCCTGATACAGTGGCCAAACTGGAAGAATACAACCATAGAAGGGTGTCATAATCGAGAAAGGAGTCAACAACATGGTAGAGTGCCACTTTGTTAACCAGGGACTCATTGGGGAAAATGGCATCAAACACTGAGAAATATGAATTATGGTAAGCTCCATTGTTGGGAAGGAAAATTGTGACCATTCCTGCCGGATGTTGCCCTAGGAGAGCTGCCACATCCACTGACTCTACAAGGCCAAGAGTTTGTGAGTAAACTGACTGAATGGGGAAGAATCGTATTCATGGCTTGCTGAAATTCTCCAGCCACCAAAGACGTATCTGTACATGATCGTGACAAATTTATCAGTGTGTTACAAAATTGTGATCAATACAGTGCAAGATTGTCAAACTCTTGTATTGTTCAGCTGCAACATATATCTAAGTAAAGAGCATCCCTAGTGGTGTTCAGTATGTAACCCTGCAAAAACTTTCTCACATATTTATTTACTTTTTTGCAACCCCGCCCATAAAACTGTAACAGGGACTGCAAATAGGTGGGAGATTACTAATTGCAAACCACCAGGACAAATCAGAAACAGAGAGCAGCAGTTAGATCATATTTATTACTTTCTTCTGCGGTGGGTGCATGGCTTTGCTGTGCCTTCTACCAACCTCAGCAAACTGTGCAAACATGCTGGGTGGAAACAATTTTGCTGAGCAAATCACGCATGTTTTGACTTTTCTTCATCCAATTGTAATGTGCAGGGTCACATACCGGGCACCACCGGGGATACTCTAAGTACATGCTGAACATTGTTTTGTCATACGTATCAGGCTGAAGCATAGGCGAAGCAACAGGCCTCTTGGACAGCAGCATCATTTTGCAACCACTCAAGGAGAGTAGGTGCATCTGCTAGCAATAGGAATCCGGGTTTTGTAGCATACAAGTTGATGATGTATTCCCAAGCTCCCATGGTTGGATGTTCCATATCCCAAAACACCACCTTTCCTCTATGCTTGCACACTGTGTAGAGAGGCTTTCCTGTAGCTGGATCCATATCTGCACAACTGCTATTGCCCAATCCTTGGCAACAAGGAAGCAGCCCATCTGACAAACTTGCAGTTCATATCATATTGCAGCAGCATGTAATTAGCTCAACGTCAAACAAGCCAGCTTTACAAATACAGACTGAACCCTAAACCCTAAACCCGGAGACCAGTTCTAGCATCATCTCCCTGCTGAGAAGAACTCCCACATGTAGAATGTCCAACAATTCCCAGTGGTTCTATCAAGTGAAGTTAATCTCCATTGTATTGTGTAGAAGCTCAAGCGACACTCAAGATTTCTCAATACAATTCAAGCATGAACCTATAGACAGATTTGAGTTGGACAAACTGAGCTCAGGAACACGATTTCTGACATACCAGCAGCTTTTGCTTGTTTTGTAAATCTAACCAAATGCAAGATACTGATCCAAGATGATAAAGTGAGCGCCAGGATTTCTGGTGTTGATCTTCTCAACGGCACTTAACAGAAGTTAATTGTGAATTTGAGCAGAAGGGTCTACAGAAGTGTCACAGATAGTGTAGTTGTATTTCTGTGTGTAGTGAGGAGTAAAGTTGGGAGGGACTAGGTTGTATACCATCACATCTTAAAGACCCAGATTATACAATCTCTGTGAGTTGTAACTGATTCGTGCCACCACTCTCTTTATATACACCAAGTGCTCCTCCTGCAGCAAACAAAAATTGCAATAGAATCTGAAGAGCTGATCCAAAGAAGCAATGAAACTTGAAGAAGAAATGATGTGTGATGAATACATGAAAGACATGACACTCTCAAGCATCCCCAGCGGTGCTCAGTATTTGACCCTGCAAAAATATTTCTCACATCCAAGTTTTTTTTTTTTTTGTTCCCAACCCCATCTCTACAACTAAAACTCAAACTGCAAATAGGTGGGAGATCACTAATAGCAAACCACTTCGACCAATCATTATGATTGGTCTATCAGAAACAATCAGCAGCAGTCAGATCATATTTATTAAACTCTTCTTTGGCAAGTGTTAGGCTTTGCTGTGCATTTTACCAGCGTCAGCAAACTCTGCAGATCAAAACCATTTTGCTGAGCCAAACCCAGCATGTTTTGACTTTTCTTTGTCCAATTTTAATGAGCAAGGTGACATACTGAGCTCACCACAGCTGGGGATGCTCTTAGTTTGCAGCTGGGTCTAATAGTCGGCAGCAATTGTTTCTTTGTTTGTTTGTTCACTGGAAACCAGGCTGAGAGTCTTGATTGTTGCTTGACTAGTGCTTGCATACATATTTAAGCAAACTTTTTGATGCTAGACATGTGATCTGTATGAATCAGAAACTGAAGAAAAAGGATTTGGATCGTACAGCACATGTTGGCATTGAAGACCGTGTAGTTATTGCCATCCACAGTTACAAGAGAGATGGAGTTTGCCAGAGCTACTTTGGAGTAAGGATCTGTGCTGAGGAAGAGCTGGAGACTGTCAACTTTGCCACCCAATAGGAACTGCACAGAGTATGTTAAATGAACTTTACTCTGTGCACTGTCAATTGAGGTCATGTTAAGTAAAGATATGGCAGAGGGGTAGGAATCCCTAGCAACTCCGTTGCAAAAAAAAAACTAAACGTCAAAAACACATGATCACAAGTTCATGTACAGCTGCATGCTGCAATCAATAATAAAGTGCAATTCATGCAGGTATTAGTAAGAGAAGGAGAAACAGTTAGATTTGATTGATCTGCAACCTCATGTGCAGCTGCACATGCTGTGCAATGATTAACAACAACAAAGCAATCCAAAAACTAGAAAGAGAAGGAAAAAAACTGTGATGAAAAAAGCAGGAGCAGGATGCAGATCATGCTTTACTCAGGCCAGGAACACATACATCTTCTTCTACCCTTATAATAAAGTTGTTCATTCTAGAATCTCATCATCAGAGCAATTATACTAGAAGAGTCTGTAACATACCTCCTGCTGATACAAGAAGCAGTGAGGCAGAAATTATATGGAAACATGCCGGTATCAAAGAGGTGATCAGCTGCTGCGGCTGCTGCTTCCAGCATGGAATCAGATATTCAAGCTTGCAGGCCATAGCTGCAAACTTCAAGAGCTAGCGCTGTGTCTCCACAAACTTGTACAAAAATTTACAAGCGGCCACATAAAGATTTCATTTGGGTTTGGATTTGTATAAGTAGTAGTTAATCTCTAGCTAATTCCAGATTTAGCAAAATATTTATGGCAGCAGCTACTTTTAGCTGTGATCCTATGAAGAGCATCCCCACCAGTGCTTAGTATGTGACCCTGCAAAAATATTTCTCATGTCCAAGTTTAGTTATTTACTTTTTGCAACCCCACTCGTAAAACTGAAGGTGGGACTGCAAATCGGTAGAAAAAATGAAAGACAGGATGAACTCAGTTTACCACAAAAATTGATGGGTTTTTTTTTTTTGGTTACCTCTACCTTGAATGGTATTGTATTTTGTTTAGGTGCTTTTTTTCTGAATCTCACCCTGTTTATGATCAAACTCAGTGTTCTAGTGTTGTGTTTTTTTAACTGTAAAAATAACTCTACTATATGTCTCTAATGATCAAACATTTTTATAAATTTATATTAATTAGTTGTGGGTGCATTTTGCTCAGACTGGCAAAACGCGCAGCCAAGCATAAAACCTGTTGTTGATTGGCCAGATGGTTTGATTGGTCAAGGTGGATTGCTATTAATAGTCTCTGACCTTTTGCCATACCAATTTCAGTTTTATAGGTGACTAGGCTGGGAGAAAGTAAATTACTAATCTTTGATGTGAGAAATGTTGTTCTACAGCCAAAAACAAAACCACCTTTTACACCTGGGAGCTTGATGAGCTTCACAGCCTTCTTTCCTGCCTTGTAGCTGCTCCTGCTGGCCCAGAGCCCACAGAGACTAGGGAACAGGCTAGTTTTCATTTGGTTCCACGTTTTTAGGAATGTTCACCACGTGTTGATTGACCTTGAACTAACCAGTGGCAGGGTTTTTTTTTTCAATTTTGTGGTGTCAAAGTGGTGATCATCCGTAAGACAATTTAGCCAAATCTTGTGATAAGAAAACGTGAAAATAAAACAAATTAGAATCCATCTATATTTTTGGCCACTGCTGCACTTAGGATAGAATGTGGATTTTTTTAATAGAATGATTTTTCGAAATCTGGCAACTAAGAAACTCAAAAAACACTAAAATTTCACCAATTTGGAAAAAAAATCACCATTTGGAAAAAAATTGCCCAGAAAAAAACCCCTGAGATTCAGTGGTGGTCTGGCATATAGTCACACAGTCACAAGCTAACAGGAACCTTCCACATTTACTTGTGTACTGAGAGGCTGAATGGGAATTATAGTGTGCACTATGATGTTAAACACCCCATAACACCCACCTCTTTGTACATGTCCTTATTAGAGCATGCCCAAAGACAGCCCTCTATCAGTATTGAGCACATCCAGTGTGCACTGTTTAGTTCCTCCCCCATCCCCACCCATGGACCTGGAAAGATGGACTATTTAACCACCATCGCCTAGGCTAATCATTGTAATCAGCCAATGAAAAAAATTCATTTATTGCTGAGAAAGAATCATTTCATGCTACATGCCACTCAAAAATATTTCATTTTGCTTATACATGCACCTTAATAACATGTGTATTTTTCAGGCCCCAACAGGTTTATAATGTGTTTTTGCAAATCTTCATCTAAAAAGTATTATTCAGGGCCATTTTACTGCCATTATTGGGCATGCTCTTACATGTTTATGCATAGTACTGCATGTTGCTAGTTCAGCACATGTTTTGTTTTTTCAAAAAATAAAATCACGTTCAGCACATGTTTTGTTTTTTCAAAAAATAAAACCACATTCTACATGTCTTGCAGCATGCATTTAAATTAGGTTCTAGGCATGTAAATCATAAGTGGGTATAGGACTGAAACTATGTATGTTTATTACATAGCTATGAAAATCTATGTTTTTGTTAATGTGTCGAAAACTTTTCACATGACATTCCACATGAATTATTATGTGAAAGTCATGCACATTAATTGAAACTATGACCACACCATAATTAAATTATGAAATCCAACTAACAAGTAAATCATTAAACTTAATCATTAGATAATTACATAAATAATAGTCTAATTATATCAAGTTACAAGCGCATGTAGTGTTACATGTTGTAATGATGAAAAAAGACTTATTCAAAATAAACAAGGTTTTTTCAAAATGGAGGAAGGTTTTGGAAAACAAAATGTTCAATCATTAATTTGCAGAGGAACAATTACTCCTTATAACATGGCCTCCATTAATATTTTAAAAAATGGCTAAGTCTTTACAAACACAAATAACACACTTACAATCAGAAAACCCTCACTTTTTTTTATCTTCTTTCAGTGTTGAAATCAATGGTACTTCTTCATTCCAAACATTATTTTCAGGAATATGCTTCCACAATTTGAGATGTTTGATGAATTTTTGGGCATTCTAATTTTTCAAAAAAAAAAATCAACAAAAATAATTATATTTTATAGATTTCAATTGAATTTAAAAACTTAAATCCAATTCAATTCAATTCAATTCAACTTCCATGCAATGTCATTCAAATGAAACTTGATTTTCACAAAATCAACTCATTTTTTTCATTGTTAATTATCACTGATTGTGTGGAATCCAAGTTTGATTTTTATTGAATTTTTGGTGATGAACATATTCAACATTCAATAACTTTCATATTGTAGGTCCAAGCATGATGAAACCACCTTGTTGCACCCCTACTCATCATGGATATCGAATTATACCATGAACCCCATTAAGGACCTTGGGGTTGGGGAAATCTAAATGTGACAAAACAAACAAACAAGCTACCGTCCTTGATATATGATGAATCTATGGTTGGACTAAGGATATTTATGGTGAGAACATTTTGATCACCATAAGATATCATACAATTTTTAATAAAAATGTATTTCACATTTTCCACTAACCTTCCAAACCTTTAAAATCCCAATCCATTTTGATTGTTGGAGTAACACAATGTCAAAGGTCCAAGTTTCCAATCACAACCTGTTTTTCATTAAAATAAAATACTAATTGACAAATGATACCATTATTCATATTAAAATATCAAATTTGAGTCCACTTGGATCCTCATTCATATTTAGTGTTGTTTTGTACAATGCCAACAAATATGATCTTCAATTTTCTTGGCATATTATGTGAAATAGATTGCACCTCCTACATTATCCATGATATGTTTTGTTATCCTAAACACCTTAACAATTTTTTTAACAATTTTGCCTTCCAATGAAGGAATTTGAAAGCATTTGCATGAGTACCTTTTCAAGGAAATATGACCATTTCAAAATATGCAATATGCACATATAAAAACACCTATTTATAAAAGTTGAGTTAAGAAAACATGAGTAATGCTCTCTTCCATGAACAAAATATAATAATGCATCCTCTTGTTTGTATGTGAGACTTGTTAGTAAAAAATTTCAATGAGTGTTTACTTACACATTATTATGGATAAACAAGGTCATGTCAATAAACCAAGATCAATTTACCTTAAACCTTGTAAGAACTTTAAAATAAACCTTGAGTTGTGAGAAATCAAATGAGTGACCAACCAATATTTGTAGTTTTAAAACCATATGAAGGTCATTTCATTAAAAGCATTTTTTCAACAAAGTAAGAAAATAACTATGTCATAGGCAAGTGGTTCATTGTAAATAACATCTTCAACTAACATTGTTTGTTCCAAAATAATTATCAATATTGTCACCTCCATCTTGACAAGAGATAATGAACAAATGTAGTTTCATAAATAAGTGATGTTTAAGGGCCAATATGTTTGATGAACTTTGTCATTCAATTTCATTTGACAAGCACAAACATCTCACTATAACCCCAAAATGTTATATATTCAATTCAAGAGGTTTCAATTAATGGAGATGAGAGGTTTATCCAATATTATATGATGGAACGAATCACATGTATGAAACATTTAAACTATAATTTTTGTTCTAACTATGAGTTACAATTTTCTAGGTGGTAACTAGAGACCTAGAAATATATATATTTAAAAGTATATTATAAAGATGGTGGGATATAACACTTGCCTACATATTTAGTGTTTAGTCTAAGAATAAACCACTAGCAAATCTAATAGTTTAAAATTTTGTAAAATAATCCTTCAAGAGCTAACATGATTTTGCCATTATGACTTTTAGAAACTTTGAAACGTAATAATTGCCACAAGTTAGAAATTTACATCCTTCCAAAGTATACTTCAATTTTACATTTTGAAACTCTCATATTCACATTTGAAAAATCATACAACATTCGTGCACCTTTTGTGTGACAATAACATTAGGTGATTTTAGGTAGGATGTTCTCAAACAACACATTCTAAAGACAACCCATTTATTCCAATTTATGTATATTAGTACAATTAAATTTGAATTTTATCAAAATAAAATAATATTTGGTTTATAACATGATCGCATGTGGTTAAATAATGTGTTTGATCAATGCACATTAAGAATAGGGCTTTCTCAACAAATCACACAATTAATTTTTGTTAGTTGGTAAGGTTTTTTTAAAAAATTATTTAGCTAGGCTAGTAAGGTAGCCTTATACTTTTAGGAGTTAATGGTCCTAGGTTTACCTAGGATCTAGGTAGGTAACTTTAACTAATTTTAGTTAGGTTTTAAAAGGTGTTAGTTAGCAAGTTAGCTACAACACAACAAACCACTTGCACTATTATTGATTAAGAAAATGGAACATGATAACACAACCCAAATGTGCTGCATTTTTCAGTAATGTGCTTTATAGTCTAAACAAATCAAACATGCATTACAACATGGTCTTCTTACACTAAACTAGATGTTAGATTTGATGTCAAAATGATATTCATATGAATTACTTAAAATTTATTTTTGTGGTTCATGTTGCATCTTAATTACAAAGCCCATTTTAGGGTTGATAATTAAGGCTATGCATAATCTTTGCCATTGCAAAGGCAATTTGGTTGGTATACAACGATTAAAACCGAAGATAAATAGCCAACAATTTTTATATAAGTCAAGAAAACATCCCAATTATTGATGGTGGACATACTAAAGATTCAAATGGAAGGAGAAATGAAAGCATATTCCAACAAACCAACTTTCAAATTTATGATTTCAAGATGAGATTGAATCAATAATGGGTGATTATTTGGATTTCTTCCATCTCTTTATAAGGATCGGGATCAATTATAACAAGCATTAATCGAATTGCCGAGGTATTAATAAAGATGATTATCTTCTCACATGCTAGAATGTAAGGGATTATTAATGGGTTAATGGGAGCACAACTTCAAAACAACTTGAATTGTCACACAACAATACCTTAGACAATTTTCAAGGTTGGCAATTGGAGGAATGAAAGAATTTTGGAAGAGGTTAGAACTTTAGTAAGGCCCACCTACAATCTTATTATAAACATAAACTCTTATAGGTGAAAAAGGAAAGTTGAGCAAGTGATGGACATTTAAGGGAAAAGTGAAAAACTTAGAACTTGGTGTGCAATATCCCTCACTTGTGTGCAACTAATAGAGCTATCATATTTTGTAAGTCTTAAAGTTGCCTTGAAGAAATAAAAGTAAAATTAGTATTAAACTTTATCTCACCTAAAACTTTATCTTATCATATCCGCATGTTTAGTTTCATCTTCTTCAAGTATTGTTCACATTGTTTGACATTGCATTAGAGTTGGAATTGTTATTTTGTGATATTAATACAAAAGCAAGATGAAGATGATGTCAATTTCAAACCCATCTTTGCTAGGAAATAATGATTTTTATACTATAATTAATTAGCATAAAAACTAAGGAGAGGTCATGGACAAATGTCATGGTAGATTATTATTCCTTTTGCTTCTTGTTTTGATCATGTTCAAAATGGTAATGAGTCTCCTACTTTCATTAGATTTTTGTCGTGGATTTTGCTTTTCCTTACTCAAAGATGAAAGTTTTCCCATTTGAAATTTTGTGATGGGTTGTGAACAATAGTGGAAGGAAGAATGAAATTAAGAATTGGAAATTCATGTAAAATTTCTTCAAAAGCTCAAATTTTAAATATAGGATCTTCCATTTTCATGAAAAAAATTACATAAGTTGGGTGCAATGTTAAATAACATTTTAAATCAATTGTTGACCTAACATTTGGGTCATATGTTATCCCTTTTGTGCTCCATATGCATATTGGTAGTCATGTTATATTGCATGGTAATACTTGGGTTAGTTCCACAACCATTGAATATTTAATTAATGTTCAAATTTTCATTTTGACACCCATTTTTAGTTTTTTTCATATTTGACAAAAATTAAGGTGTCAATTAGTAAATTGATAAAGGTTGAATATTAAATAGCTAGAAATTTGCACCAATTACACTTTCATGAAATTGAAGGTATTTGAGTAGTCTAATTTTATAGTAGTGAAAAAATCATTATTATTCTTTTTCATCACCCTATCAACTTTTCATGTGCACAACACACATGAAACAATCATTTGATTCTTTTTTTTGTCAAAGTAGGATCCATTGAATGGGGGAAAAAACAAATGGAAAAAAACAAAAAATTACATTTTTAAAAACTTTTGACACAATTATAAGATTTTTTTAATTCAAAAAAATCAAAAATCATTAAATTAATGTCAAATTGGCCTAGGTACTACATCAATGAATTTTTATGCAACCCACTTGTGTTTTGCACATTTTTCTTTCAATTTTAATTCTTAAGGTTCATATTTTCCCAAATGATGATTATTTGTTTCATCATAGTGCACAAAACATCCAATAAGGCATATGAACAATTAGTAGAAAAAATATTCTATTAATTTTAAGTCATCACTATGGATGTAAATAAGGTTTTTTTTTCAAATTCGTCAAATAAGTGCACTAGCAAGGATCTCCAACATTAATTAACATTAAATGGCAACTGTCTTAGGTGGGCAATAACATTTTTGCAAAGTGCTATTACAAGTGGCAAATTAGGAAATGCCTAGATCTAGATGTTGTTAGTTTAATTTTTTTACTTCTAAAAATGGTGAAAATTTTCCCTAAATATCACCCAAAAAAATTTCATTTATTAAATTTTTTTTTGCCAAGTAAAAGAATTCGCCCAAAAGAAACATTGGATGTAAATCATCAGTGAATGTCCTTCAAATTCTTTGAAAATTAATAAAATTATCCATCATCATGCACATTTCATCTACATAGGATAAAGTTAACTCATTGACACCATTATCACCAATATTAGTTGAAATTCACTATCAATTTTTTTTTTATTAAAATGGATATAAAAAAAATGTTTCTAAGGTTATGTGGCCAACAACCTTCATGGAAAGCTCTACAAATGTCTATACAACCCAAACCTCCAAATGAAAATAAATACTTGTAATGCAACTCACTATCCTTAATTTAATCAACATTTTAAAATCAAGTGCAATTTTGTAGCACAAAATTCACCTTTGTGTTTTTGTTTCAAATTCCAACTTTTCCATGTCTAAAACTTATTTGTTTACACACTTCACATGTTTTACATTCTTGTCGATGTCCCTACTTTTTGTGTGCCATTTGGATTCATGATGTATATAATCATTCTTTTCATTAATTTTTGCACCCTTGATAGTCTCTATGCTTTTGACATGCAAACACCTTCATCAAGTTTTTGTACCTCCTTACATTATTATTTCATCCATTATATCCTTCATTTATTTCACATACTAGTTCATTTGTTCATACTTTTACCATTTAGTTGTAAACTAAAAATAAATATATCCTTTACCTTTTCACACTATATATGAAATGGAAAAATTTGTGCAAAATTCCTTATTATGAGCTATTAAAAACAAGTTTCAAAGTATGATTCAAAGTCACCACGAAACAAAATCTGATCATTTAAATCCCCAACCACTCTTAAAGTGACCATGAATAGCAACCACTTGGATTATAGACGTTCCTTGGACTAAATGTGTCTTTTAAAAATGTGAAAATATGGCATGAGCCAAAAGGTTGCATGGAAACAAATTCTGATTGTGCCATGTAATAACAACATTTTACATGTGAATGACATGCATGTAAATTGTCCATTGGAATTGATAGCATATTTGATGCCTTATTATAGTTTGACAATTTCAACAAATGGCAATGAAAATGAACCATGATAATTCTCTTTGGTTAGCATTACTTCTTGTTCACACAATTTGTACATTTCTCCTTGTTGCTAATAAAAAGGTTAATCAACATGTATAGATATTTTCTTCATTCTTCAATTTGCCTAAACACTAGCATTAGCAAATTGTTTCAAGTATGTAAACAAAAAAGAGTGGTTGCAAAAGATACAAATTAAAGACTAAAATGGAGCAAGTGTGCAAGTTTATCAACAAAATCAACAAAAGTTGTGGCATTGATAGGCATGGCCTGGAGATTCTTTTGTGTCATGATTTTTCAACAGATTTTCAAGAGAAAATCACTTCAAGTATTTAATTAAGTATTGTCACAAACAAGAAATACAATTGCTTATGATTGAATCCTACATCCAATTTCTTTTTAATATTGGATTTGAATATGATGTTCTAGAACCATTCCTTATTACTAACCAAAGGAGGAGATGCAACAGCTCAACCTCCTAGTAGCAAGGCTATGATTTAAATGAGAAGCCCATTAACCGCTTTTTTTTAACACTATTTTTTAAATCAAAAGTTTGGTTTGCCGGTCACCATAAATTGCCTTTTGAGTGTAAAATATGAGACCTTGGGAACATTTTTCATCAACAAATAAATCAACAAATTGAAGTGAGTCAATTCGAATATATACAACAAGTTGCTCAAAAGACAAGCAACACACAAAGCAAAATGAACAGGTCCATTACACAAACAAAAGGATTAACAACATATATGATGCGGACCATGAAATCGAATTTGAACTTGAGTAGTAGTAAGCTAAATTCCTAGATAGAATAACACACAAAACATGGGCAAGCACTAAATAGGAGCACAAATTAAATGCAACACTAGGCTTGACACTACTACAAGACAAGCACTGAACTGGAGAGTATTTCCTCAATTTTTTTGACCGCTTCTTATGAATGTGGCAATCCATAAGCGTTCAAATGACATATGGAGCGGAAGAATGTTTAGTTCAGGAGATTGATGAAAGAAAGATCATTTAAAAAACATATGCTCTGGTACAATTGCATTGAGCGAATTCTCATACTTTGTGAACTTAGGAAGCACACATTATAACCCATCTACACACATTAGTAGCTGATCATCTTATCCGATCGAACCCATTGCAGCAATTATGAGTTGCAACACTTGTGTCTAGATCATCATGAGTTTCACCACTAGAAAGAATAATTTCTAGTTCTATTCAATTGCTATATGGAAGTGAAGAATTTGGAGGACAAAAATATTGGCATGGATGTATAGAGATGCAAAAGGTAAACTTACGGTACTGTATGATCCCAACAATTATGTCGCAGTGTTGTTCCTGCATTGCTTGTAAACAGAAAGCAAAAATAATTTGTTGGAGAATTTGATTGAAGCTTCAGAAATAATGCTGGCCAGATTGTTGCAGAATTTGAATTCAGCTTCAGAAATCATGCCGACCAGATTGTTGCAGAATTTGATTGTTGGAAAATTTGATTGAAGCTTCAGAAATCACACCAACCAGATTGTTGGAGAATTTGATTGAAGCTTCTGAAATCAGACCAACCAGATCGTTGGCAAATTCGATTGAAGCTTCAGAAATCACACCAACCAGATTATTGGAGAATTTGATTGAAGCTTCAGAAATCAGACCAACCAGATTGTTGGAAAATTTGATTGAAGCTTCAGAAATTACGCTGACCAGACAGTGGAGACTGTGGTTGAAGATTCTGAAATCAGACCAATAAGATTGTTGTTCTGGAAGAAAATTTCAGTTGCATATAAGCTGCCAGTCAAGAATGGGATCTTAACAGGATCTTGTTGTGTTTTCAAGGGGCATCATCATCCAGAAGAAATTCCAGTTGTGCATTTTTTTCCTCTACAATTTTCCAAGAGTAGAACTCAATAAAAACTGCATAACAGCAACTTACATGATCTGAGCTGCAGACTAGTCACATTGCCGATTGACTCCAAGTCCCACTCCAGTGACAATATTGTTGTCATAGCACAACCTGGAAGTAAAAACATCAGCAACAATGCAGTTAGGTTTTTCCGGTGCATATGAAAACACAACTCAATTTTGCAAGAGACTTCTCCTGACAAAATACAGAGTTATAATGTTTCTCCATCCACAATAAAGACAAACCAACTTACACAATGAACGAGGCTGAACACCATTGGAGCTCTGAGCTTGATCTGAAGCCTTCCAGGGTGCCCATCATGATCATCACATGGAGTAAATCAGGTGCTTAAAGAAAACACAGTTGGAACCAACAAGCCATATATTTCAAGTGCTAAACTAGTGAGGACAACATCCCCACTTCCATCCCCATTTTCCCATCTCTGTAAGGTGGGGTGCCCAAACCACACATTCCTGATTATTATCTACACCTGCAGGTGTCATGGGTGTGAATCAGTGAATCTGCAAACACGTTGCAGGTGTGCTTTCTTATTATGAGATTGATGGCGCCACAACATCAAAGATCCCTTGCCTACAAAGCTCAGCCATGACACCAGCTGCAGATGGTGGTTTCAATCCGAGTGGCAAAGGAGTGCATGGATTTGCAAGAGCTTCACTGATGACAGCATCAAGAATTTCTTTTGGAGGTGGAAAATCACAAGGTTTGCTACAAGCTGCAGCTCCTGCAGCAGCACTGATATCAGCAGCAGAATCAGGATGCTCGCTTGTCTGGTACATTGCCCCTGGTGTCATGGTAGACTCATCCATGAAAAAAGTCTCACTTGTGATGCCTGCTGGTGTCATCATCATTTGTGCTGTGCCAGGAGAAGCAGAAGATGGAGATGAAGATGCATATGGTGGCACTCTCAAAACTGGGGAGGGAACACCAGGGGGGAGTGAGGAGGAATAAGTCCAAGAACCAATGCTTGCAGGAGCTGCTGCTGCTTGCTGCTGCTGCCAGAATGTACCGTCAGGTTGTTGCCAGAATGGGAGTGTGTTCACAGCAGCTGCTGCTGCTGGTTGTTGCTGCTGCCACATATGGGATGGAGAGTGATCCACAGTTGGATGACCCCAAACAACCAAGGGAGCTCCAATGTGATGATGTCCATGTGCTGGGGGGAGATGAGGATGATGATGATGATGATGGGGTTGGAAGGGAGGTAGCCCGGTGACAGGTGCGAAAGGATGACCACCTGATGAGCCACAGCCAGTTTGCATCATCAGGGGTGCCAACCAAGCATTACCTTCCCGCTGGCTTCGAGCCCAAGTAAGAGGCCGTCGGTGTTGCCAAGAAGCTGCTTCCACATCCCTGGCAATCATGTGTCGTCTATGAGATCTGTACTTCTGCAAATGGCTTGCAATGTTATGTCGAGTTAGGCATTGTACACCCATGAGCTCCAGGATCCTTGACGGGATGGCTTTCTCCACCCCCAGTTGCTCCACTGCTTGCACAAATCTTCGGTGCAGCTCTGGTGTCCAATCCACCTTTGTCTTGCGCCGACCCGAAGAAGAAGAAGCTGCACAAGAAGAAGATTTGTTACTTCCCTTAAGATTACTGCATTGGCTTGAGCTTGCCTGGTCCTCCTTTTTGTCCACAGGCCCAATTGATTCCCTGTCACTGCTCTCATCCCCCACAAGTTTTGCAGCCTCAGCCAACAACAAAGCTTCTTCCTCCCCAATCTCCTCAGTCTCAACACCATCTTCTTCTGTCTCTTGGCCATCATATCCCACCAAGTTGTTCAGGGGTGACTCCATATCCAAACACAAGCAGCTGCTGTTGTTGGTGTCAGCTGGAAGATCCACCACAGTGCAAGTGTCCATATCAATCTCTAGCTCCGTAGTGGAATCTTCTCCATCAAACCTCATGAAATCATCATCCTCAAAGTGAAACCCCTCCAGACTGTTGTCACAGTCCAGCAGCTTCGTGCATGATTGCTCCAAGAACTCCAAGTTGAAATCCTTGATGTCATCATCATCATTATCAGCATTCAACAAGTTTGATTCATTGCATTGTGATGTCGACAAGTTCATAGAAATCAAAGAATCCAGAATCTCCTCCTTCTCATCCTCCACCACCACCTTCACATGAGGAGGAGTTGTTGTTGTTGGCATTCCTCCTGCCCTTGTTGGCATTCTCAGACTGCTGCTGCTCTCCCAAGAATCAGCTGAATCTCAAAACACTCTCTGTGTCTCTCTGTGTGTGTCTCTCTACAGGCTGAATCTTGCCAGCTTGAAATCAGCTGCTGCTTTCTCATCTCAAGTGGCTGCTGCAACCCAAAAGTTGTGAATCCTTCTCCATCTTCTGCAATCTGCACAAACGAATTCCAAACCCACATACATACCTCTAAGGACTCGCAAATCCTGGGCGCCTAATCTGCAAACCTTGGGCTCCTAATCTCCAGAATTTCGTGCCTATTGATGAAATAAGCTGCTAATCTCTGGAATTTCAACAAACCCATTGCAGTCAAGATGGTCTAGTATGGTCTCTCCAATGGTTCTTGGGCTTCACAGCAGTCTGGCACTGCGGCCCAACAATAGATTCACCGTAAGAAACAAGCAAAAAAATCTCTGGAATCTGACAAACACACACACACACATACACTCTGTCTCTCCATCTCTCTGTCGCTTCTCCCCCACATACACAGCAGCAGATATGCAAACATTGCTACGAGAGGAATTTCTCAACAAAAAGAGTTCTAGAATTTGATCCTTCTATTGGGGCGATGGGTATCACAACCCAAAACCGAAAAAACACTCAAAAATACAAAGCAGATGAATTCCCTCATTTGTTTGCGAATGCGGTACCCAAAGACAAGACAGTCCGAGAAGATGGGCCAATTTTAACTGGAGAAACTGCTGCAGATTCAAAACACAGTCTTGGAACTGGAGTAGTAAGTCTAGTGTGAAGGGAAAAGAAAAAGAGAAAGAGCTTGCAAACACATTTTTTCTTCACATCCGAGCAAGACTTTTTCCCACCTGTGGAACTTGATTCTTTCAGCTGAGTCAGCAGGAACTGTACTTAGCTGAAGCTCCCGGGAGGAGTCCAGCGTGACATGAGAACTTGAACCCAAGCCACCACCACCTCCACCACCACCACCAGCTTGAATCCAGCATACATTTTGTGCTCACAAGCTCGTTCCGCTTGCGGATTGCGCCATGGATTGAAAGCCCAGTTCTTTGTTGTTTCCAGTTCTAATCTTTTACTGGAATTCGCAACTCGCTGCACTCCCAAATCCCGCAAAACACAGACCACAAAACACACAAGCGGCGCACAGAGCGAGCGAGGGAGCGAGCGAGCGAGAAAGCGAGAGAGGCGCGCGCGCGCGCACGCGCGCAGAGGAGGATCGCGAAGCACAGAAGGAGAGCGAACCCCATCCCCCCGGCCCCCTTCCAAGCGTCGTTCATCCATAATATTCATTCATCCCAGTTTTTCATTCATCCACAGAAACTTTTTCATTCAATAAGCCCGGTGAGGTGAATGAAAAGTCACCGAAGTGTCAACACATTTCTGCTTTCATCCATGTATCCTTTAGTTATTGGCTCCGTTGATAACGCGGACAATCCATTCCTATCCAATCATCGTCATGGGAACGTCTCTCATCCCCATTAGTCCCGTGGTTTTTCATCCAACATTTCAGGCGTGGGGACGTCGTAAATAACCAGCACTTTTTCATCCACGTAGAAGCGTTTCCTTTGCAAATTATGGGCTTAATTTCTTTTGGTCGCAATTTTTAAAAAAAGGTATAATCCATTCCTATCCAATCAATTCATCGTCATGGGAACGTCTCGCCTTTGCCATCCGTCCGTGATTTCATCTCCATTTTAGAATGAATAATTCATCCAATTTTCTTTTTTCATCCACCTACAAGCACTTCCTTACAAACCAATTCCTTAATTTTGTTCTCTCTTTTCATCCAGTTGGCGAACCAGTTTATGTAGCTCTCCCTATCTTTTCTATCTCTCTCTCCCCCCCTCCCCCCCCCCCCCCCAAAAAAAAAAAACCCCCCC
>Ga0209611_10003342_pt1 | contig 27883 bp, 14 predicted proteins | sample S1TSphgellanicum_3_FD_187693 | JGI IMG/M metagenome (GOLD analysis project Ga0209611, IMG submission 187693) | Host-associated microbial communities from peat moss isolated from Minnesota, USA - S1T2_Fc - Sphagnum magellanicum MG (SPAdes) (version 2) | ecosystem: Host-associated > Plants > Peat...
CATTTTTTTCCTTCTCTATGGGTTTTTTTTTTTGTTTTTTTGTTTTTTTCTGCTTGAAAAGAAGAAGATGCCAAGAAAAAGCGTTTGAAATGGAAATGCAAAAACGAAAAGGCAAAAGCGGAAGCCAAAAGTGAAAGGGTAGAGTAGGAGCTTGAAGGTAAGCTCCCTCCTTTCTTTGCATATTTTTTCTTCTTTGTGGTTTTCTTTTCTTTTCTTCTGTTTGATAAAAAGAAAATGCTAGGAGAAAACACTTGAAACCGAAATGCAAAAGCAGGAAGGCAGAAGTGGGAGCCAAAAGTGAGAGGGCAGAGTGGGAGCTTGAAGGTAAACTCCCTCCCTTCTTTTGGGGTTTTTTTTTGTTGTTGTTTTCTTGTGTGTTTAAGAAAAAGAAGAAGAAGACAACGTCGTGGCCTTCTTTTCTATGTCTGAAAAGAAAATAATGGCACGACAACGTGTTGTCACCTTTTTTTTGGTGGTGTTTAAGGTTTAATTTGGTGGTTTTTGGATGTTTATAGGGTTCAAGGCACAACAAAGGAAGAGTTCGTTGTAAATGCAGTTTAGGTTAAGATGTAACACTGCCATTTGTACACTGCTTGTCATGTAGTAAGGGTTGCAAATGTAGCAGCTTTTTATCGAGTTAAACATAAGATTGTAAATAATGATATGGTTTATGGTTTCCTCTTTACATAATTAGTTAGGTTTTTCAGCCTTTTCATTTTTTGGACCACCTAATTTTTGAACTTTGGTCTTTTGATATATTATAGAAAACTTTTTTTTTCATTGTGTTCTTTAGCATTTTTATGATCCACCCATATTTGTAAATCTTTTATCAATGTAATATTTTCTTCTAATCACATTTGTTTGATGGGTATATGGTTAATTATATATGTCTTCTTTTTCATAGTCTCTTAGTATTTTAGATGTAAGAATCAAAACTTAAATAGGCCCATATGAATATGTAACATTAATTTGTTTAGGGTTTATAAAGATCAAAATGAACATTATGCAATACCTACACCCATTCTATTATAATTTCCACAAGACCATTTCAAATATGCAATACCCACATATAGGTCTCGTAAATAGTTGGTTTTTTTACATCCATTGCAATACTCGCATATAGTTCTTGTAAATAGTTGTTGGTTTTTTTTACATTCATTGTAATACTCGCACATAGGTCTAGTAATTGATTTTTTAAACATCCATTACAATACCGACATATAGGTCTATAAATAGTTGTTGATTTTTAACGTCTTTTGCCATATTTACATATAGGTTTCAATTATAATCATTATGGGACTCATATGACAAAATAATTTAATCTAAGTATCAACAAATAATGTCATAATTAAGGAAATACTAAAAAAAAAAATAGATGATGCAAATGATTTATTATCATATTTAAAAATCATTTATTTCTTAATATTAATTAATTGATTATTTGGTTAAATCTTAATTATTCAGATATTAAAATTTTATATTTAAATCAAGTCAATAATTTGACATTTAATTTATTATCTTAATTATATTTTTTATGTCAATGAGTTATTCAAATCATGATTTTAAAATAATTATTCATGATAATTAATTGTCATAAAATTAATTTAGGTATATAAAGAGACATATTTTGGGTACCCAAACCACTTACTTTGAAGTGACCTTACATGTGGGTATTGCATTTAAGGTTGATTATTCACCTAAGGTTGTTTAAATCACCTATGGATTATTTCAAAATGAACTTGCATGCAGATATTACATATAAGCTTTGGTTTTCATTGAAAGGTCACCCAAACTACATACTGGTTATTTTGAAATGACCCTACATGTGGGTATTACATTTAGGGTTGACTCTACACCTAAAGGTTATATCGAAACGAACTTGAATATGGGTATTGCATTTAGAAAACATAAAAAAAATTATATTTATTACCATTTGGTAATATTTCCAAGTTAAGTTCTTTCACTTTTTTTTTTAAAAAAAATCACACTACATTGTTTTACATATGTTTGAGCCTTAAAAATTCTGCCTAAAATGCACCCTAGATTTATTTTAATTATTATAGACGTGTAAAAAAAATGTTAATTAATTTATATGTCCTAAAATGTAAACTTAAACCATAATTCTAACATTAAGTAGTAAATTTTACATAAAACCCTAACCCCATGTATCATCAATGTGATTAATTTTGCATTATGTTCATTTTTATATATGTTAAATCATACTATAAGGTGAATAAATAATTTTGAAAACATGAATTTCATGATGTATTAGTGGGGAATCAAATATTTAAAAAATATTTTTATATTTCATGGTTAATGAATTATCACAATATGATATGGATATTGCATTTAAACAGAAGTGGGTTAAGAAATATTAAACTTTAACAATTATGGAACACATGGAAACAAAGGAGATTCATAATTATGTTATAGATTTAAACAAATGATAAAATAAAAAAAACCAATACAATGAACAAAGTTTAAAGTATAAACCTTAAGCCTTGGTATATATGAACCAAATTCCTAAACATTAAATCATAATGCATAACCTTAAAAATCCACCTGATATTTTTCCATAAGCCTTATTACAACTTTAACTTTACAAACCCTAACAAAAAAAGTCCTAGTGATATATGCCCTAAACCGAAAAAACTATACAAATTATATAATGCAAAATTTTAAAATTTTAAAAAAACATTAAAAAAAAAATTAAACCAAATTTTAAAGCTTTTAAACTACAAAGATTTATTGATTGAAAAAAAATTAATTTTGAAAAATAATCAAATAAATTTTGTAAAAAACGAAAAGAAAAGATATGTCTCTTACCTTTGTGTGATCTCTCCAAACTAATTTTTTCCACTCTCTTTGAAAAAGATATAAAATGAAATTATATTACTTCACATATGTCTAAACCTTAAAATTTAACCTAGTTTAGGTTAATTACTATAGATTTGTGAAAAATTTGCTAATTAATTTATGTGTTCTAACCTTAAACCTAAACCTAAACCATAATCCGATAGTACATATTTATAATAATTACATAAAAAGATGTATTGTAATGTCCATTCCAAAAATAAATTAGGTAAACAAAATTTAGTAAAATATGAATAAACTAAACCAAAATGGTTGCAACTATGACATTGTTTTCATTATAAATTGTTTGTAATACTTACATATGGGGACCTATGTTCATCATCCATGAACTAGGGTGAACTTTAATAAATTGATAGGTAGGATTAAAGGGCTGGGGGTGGGAAAAGTGAGTAGGTAATTGGTTAGGTATTTGGCTATGTAAGAATCATAGGTAGGTAAGAAGGTGGGTGCATAGGTAGGTAAGTAGGTATATAAGTAGGTAGTTGGATTAGTAGGCAAGTTAATAATTATAAAGGAAATTCAAGGAGCAAAGTAGGTAAATTATTATAATAGGTAGGTAAGTAGGTATATAGGTAGGTAGTTAGGTTAGTAGGCAAGTTAGTAAGTAGAAAGGAAATTCAAAGAGCAAAGTAGATAGCTTACTAAAGTAGGTAGGCATGTAGGTAGGCAAGTTAGTAGGTAGGAAGAAAATTACACTAGCAAGGTAGCTAGGTAGATAGGCAAATTAATATGTAGGAAACAAGTTACCTTATCAAGGTGACTAAGTTTGTAGAGTATTTATGTCAATAAGGTGGTTATGTTTATAGGGTTGCTAAATTTTAATGTAGCTAAGTTAGTAGGGTAAGTAGTTAGTACAATGATTAAGTCAATAGGGTATGTAGTTAACAAAGAAGTTAGGTAAGTAAGGTAGGTAGTTAGTATAGTAGTTAGGTTAGTAGGATAATTACATAGTAATGACATTCTTCATTTTGCACTTTAAAATTCTTGAAAATTCTTGGTAAAGCACCTTGTCAAAACATTCTTGGTGCGCAAATGTTTACCAATGTTCACTAGTTGATCTATAAAATTCGTTAAAATTCTTGCTTCTTTGGGCTTCCATAACATTCCCGCACCAAGAATGTCATAACTATGGATAATTAGTTATTAAAGTAGCTATGTCAATAGGGGAGAATTAGTAAGGTACCAAGGTTGATACAATATTTATGAGGGTAGGAAGGTGAGTAGGGTAGGTATGTGTGAGGTCAGGTCCAAAAAACAACAACAAAGAACAAACCAAAAAAAAGAAAGTACAATGGTCAACAACGAAAAGAAATGGACTGTGATGAACCCCATCTAATGCCGAATGAAAAACGGCCAACTGGTGCATTGGTGGATACTTGTTCACTCTGGCTTGATATTGTGACTAGGTAACTAATTATGAACGACAATTTTACATGACTCATTGCAAAGCAACAAAGCTGGCCTAATATGTTTTGCACCCAAGTATACCCATGGTTTTCAGTGATTAGGTGAATCCATGAACTTAATTTAAATGGGGTTGGTTGGAATACATAGCCATTATAACATGGCCCATTAGTCGATTTTGAGTGATAGATTGACCCTTATGTTTTGGGCACACGTTAAGACCAAGTTGGGGTAACATGATATTTTTGTGTATAATATATTTAGAACAAGTGCAAAAGTCAAATGGAATTGCAATAGTAGACTATACTAGAACATAATTGGTTGGGTGTGCAAGGGGTATTAGCCTAGGCCAATAATGGTGACGAACTCTTTTGGGAAGAGAAATTTCATGCAACCAATGGGAAGGCCTAAGCATGCACTCAAGGTGCCTTCTTTTTTTCCTTTTAAGTTTGGGGGGTGGGGTGGGGTGGGGTGGGGAGGATTTTTTTTCATTTTTCCCCGATTCTCAATGTGTTTTCACTATGTTTCCTCAAAGTTCCCAATATGTTCCTCAACATGTTCTCCATAGCACCTCACTTTTATCTCGTATGTTTTGGCAAATGTCCTCCTCCTTTCACCTATATAGGTGGGCCAAAGGGGAGGAACTCTAAACTTCAAAATAAAACTTTCTATTTTGGGGAGCCTCTTTAATTTTAATCAAATTGGATCATTGCCAAAAGAAAAAAAAAAAAAAAAAAAAAAAAAAAGGAGGAGGAAGGAAGCACCTCATTTAATGAATAGAAAAGGTTAATAGGTAGGGTTGAAGGTATGCATTAGGCTAGTGTATATTTTAACTAAAGAAATTACCAAAAAAAACAGAGGTGAAGGAGCACATTGGCAAAGGGTTCATCACTGAAACGCAGAGTTTACATGACGGAGGCCAATTATCGCTGCATCACCATCGCCTTGCTTTTGTAATGACCGAAGCACCAATGGGCAGGTGTGGGCAAGTATGACTTCTCATCTCCAACCCTGGCAATGGCAAGAGGAGCGTTAGGGAGGTGAAGGAGAATGTCGCAACCCCACTTCGAGGAAAATGTGAGGTCGCCACTCACACTCCTGAAAATGGGACTTGGGAGTCCTCTGCGACTCCCGAAACTTTAAAGTTCGATTACAGGGGTCAAAACACCTTGCATTGGGGTAAATGTTTAAAATGGCCTTGCATGAGCCATTTGGACATCTTCAACACAAGTTATGGTCGAAAAAAAGGCCGGAAGTCAAAGTGGCAGTTTGACCCCCGACCACTAAAAGTCAGGAATTGACCTGATCCCGATGTGTGCAAGTGGAGTGTAACACACCGTTGGAAAGCTCTCAACGAGGGCTACAAGTTTGTTTCAGACCTTGTCCTAATTAGAGGTCAGGGCGAGAAGTTATGAGCGCCCAAAGCCCTAGGAGTCCAAATCGGGACAGTTTCGGGACTCCACTTTGGGAGTCCCGAGAAAAAGTGTCATTCAAATGCAAGTGCGACGGTGAGATGCATAGAATACTATATGGGGGAAGGTAGTGGCTTCCCCCGAGTCTGGGCCGTGGTGAGTCAAGTGAGTCCAAGGTTACCCGTGGCTTGTCCCCGCACCAAAAGTGTGTAGAATGAGTTCTAACCAATTTCTTGGTTGGTTTTGGATGCAGGACCGAATAACTAAGTAGCTTGTCCTTGTTCTTAGTCTAATCCTAGAGCTTTCAGCACGCCCCTCTTACCCCCCCCCCCCTTTAGTGCTAGAAGATGGGAGCATGCCCCAAGTCCTCCCCAGTTTTGCAACTTGAGTGACTTGGTCCCAACTTGGGACCAACAAGAAACTTGGGAGCGCATCACGTGGTATTAGAGCTCCGATTGAGCTCGGGTCACTTCTTGGGAGTTTTGGATGGCACCCAAAAAGAATCGAAAGCAAGTTCAAGAGACCACGTTGGAAAAACTCAACGAAGATCGTGTAGTCCCGCCGGAATCAATTGGGGAGGAGGAACCAAGAACCCGGGAGGACCAAGATGAGCCAGAAAGTGAAGAGGAGCAACGGAGCTTGGTCCTATTCACCCAGGAACAATTGGAAGTCCTCCTCAAAATGAATAGGCATGACTTCAGTGAGCTGGTGGCGGTCCTCAAAGGAGGAACATCCAAGGATGCAAAGTTCCAACCACTAAACCCGGGAACTTCGATGGTGCTCGTGACCGAAAGGATGTGGATGCTTGGTTTGCAAAAATGGAAGATTATTTACATGCCGCCAAGGTTGGACGGCACTCAGCCGTGGAACTTGCCGAGTTTTACTTGAAAGGCTATGCCACCACATGGTGGAGTACAGTGAGACAAGAGGAAGGGAAGAACCATGGTTACACTTGGGAACTCTTCAAGGAACACGTTGAGACTGAATTTGTCCCAAGGAACTCCGATTACATCTCGAGGTGCAAACTTCGTGACCTTGTGAATGCCACCACTTGAGGCAATATGTGAAGGCTTATTCCGAATTAATGTTTGAGATCCGGCAGATGCATGAGTTGGACCATGTGTGCCAATTTGTGATGGGACTTCCAACTTGGGCCAAGCGAAAGCTTGAAGAAAATTGGCCCTCCTCACTATCCGAAGCCATCACGAAAGTGGAGGGCTTCTCGGATGTGGGACGGGGTGAAAAATATGGGTTCAAGAAGGACAACAAGTTCCCTCATAAGAAACCAAGGCATGACGGAGAATCGAACCGTGGGCAAGGAAGCCCAACAAAGGATGAGCCCAAACAATTCCAAGGCGCGGGGTTTAAATCCAAGGGGAACTTTGTGAAGAAGGGGGCTCCTTTCAAAGGGAGCCAACCCAAGGGAAATGTTGGGGTGAAACCCAAAGGAACGTGCTTCAATTGCAACGAGATGGGGCACTACTCCAAGGATTGCCCCAAGTCCAAAGCGGGGAATGGGGGCTCTAAGGTAATTGCTCTCAATGCCAACCTAGCCCAAGCTGAATGCAATCAACTTATCTTTTTGAAGGGGAAGATTAATAAGTGAGATGTGTTATGTCTTTTGGACACAGGGGCTTCTCACAACTTCATAACCCAAGAAAGCGCCGAAAGGATGGAGCTCCACCGAGGAGCTCAAAGCACCCATCGAGGTGCACTTTGCGGATGGGGTTCCCCATCCCACTATGTCCCAAGCAAAGGAAGTGCCTTTCTAACTCAGGAATTGGAGGGAAAAGGTGAACTTGTTAGTTTCCACCTTGGGTGGAATGGATTATGTTTTGGGAATGGAGTTCATCACCCAAAACGATGTGTTCATAGAAGGGCACAATAGACTAGTAAGGATTCCTTCCAAGAGTGGGATCATGAAGGTGAAGGCACACGAGATGCCTTGTGTGGGTGGTCCAACCATCCACTTTATGTTAGGAAAAACTTGGGAAAGAGAATGCGTGGGAGGTTATGGCATGATGTGTGTTATGCGGGTGTTGGATGAGTATGAGCCCAAGGAAGCCGCCAAGTTGGTGACTTCCGCCAAGTGCATAAAACAAGTTTTGAAAAAGTTCTCGGATGTGATGCCCGAAGAGTTGCCCAAAGACTTGCCCCCGAGAAGAGGAATTGATCATGTGATCGAGGTGGTACTGGGAGTGGCACCTCCTGCCAAGGCCCCATATAGAATGAGCCATGAGGAGTTGAAAGAGTTTAAGGTTCAGCTCGAAGAACTCTTCGCAAAAAGGTATATCAAACCGAGCAAATCACCATATGGGGCACCCGTCCTTTTTGTTCACAAGAAGGATGGGATGTTGAGAATGTGTGTTGATTATAGAGCACTCAACAAGGTGACGGTGAAAAACCGGTATCCTTTGCCGCGAATCGATGACCTATTTGATCGTCTCTCGGGAGCCAAGGTGTTTAGTAGGATCGACCTACATTTGGGATATTACCAAATTCGGATTGCGGAAGGGGATGAAGAAAAGACCGTTTATTGCACAATGTATGGCTCATACGAGTTCTTGGTGATGCCTTTTGAACTCACCAATACACCCACCACATTTTGCACTCTCATGAATGACATTTTCCGAGAATGGCTTGATGATTTTGTGGTCGTCTACATAGATGACATTTTGATTTATAGTGACTCCTTGGAAAAACATGCGGAACACCTTCGGAAGGTGTTCCAAAGGCTAAAGGAAAACAAATTGTATGCCAAGTTCGAGAAGTGCAAATTTGGAGTGACGGAAGTGGACTTCCTTGGACATAGGATAATTCAAGAAGGTTTGAAGATGGATGATCACAAGGTCAAGGTAATTGTGGATTGGGAACCACCCAAGTCGGTGCCGACCTTAAGATCCTTTTTAGGATTGGCCTCTTATTATCGCAAGTTCATCAAGAACTTTACGAAGATAGCTGCGCCTTTGACAAACCTCTTGAAGAAGTCTGCCGTCATTTACAAATAGGAAGGAGCATGTGATGAAGCCTTTGAGACCTTGAAAGATATTTTTGTGAAGGTGTCATTGTTGAAGTTGCCTAACTTTGATAAAGACTTTGAAATCCATTCCGATGCCTCCGACTTTGCAATTGGAGGAGTCCTAGTGCAAGAAGGAAGACCGGTGGCATTTGAAAGCAAAAAGTTGAGTGAAACGGAACGAAGGTGGCCAACACATGAGAAGGAAATGTGGGTGGTCATACATTGTCTTTAAACTTGGAGCCATTACATAGCCTCCAAAGATGTAGTGGTGTGGACTGACAATGTGACCTTGAAGTACTTTGCCACTTAACCCAAGTTGTCTTCAAAGCAAGTGAGATGACAAGACACATTGGCCTTGTTCAATGTGGATATTCGACACAAGCCCGGGAAGGATAATGTGGTGCCCGATGCACTAAGTCGGAAACACCAACTTAGAATGGTGTATGTGGGAGAGACGAAATTCCAAAAAGAAGTCTGACTAGCAAACCGCTGAGATGCATTTACTGAAGAGGTAAGGTAAAACATCCAAAATGGAGTCAAATCCCACTTCCATTTACAAAATGGATTATTGTGGTACAAACAAAAATGACTCTATGTGCCGGAAGGAAAAGTGAGGGAGTTGCTTTTGAAGGAATGTCATGATGGACCGCTTATGGTGGTGCAAAGCGCATGTCGCAACCCCACTTTGGCCAAGTGTGGGGGTGAAGCCCAACACTTGGAAAAGTTGGAGATTTGGAGTCCTCCGGGACTCCCGAATGTTTAGAGTTCAATAGCAAGGCCCAAAACACCTCGCATTGAGGTGTTCTTGGTGTCATTGGAAAGGGCTTGAAACGTAAATATCAAAAATGGCCTCGCATTAACCATTCGGACATTTGCAGCCCAAGTTATGGGAAAAAGAAGGGCCGGGAGTCAAATTGCTAGTTTGACTCCCAGCGTCCCGGGAGTCAAACTGGCAATTTGACTCCCGACCACTAAAAGTCGGGAATCGACCTCTTCCCGACGTCCGAATTGAGAGTGCGACACGGCGTTGAAAAGATCTCGACGAGGGCTACAACTTTGGTTTAGACCTCATTACGATCGGACGCCACAGTCGGGAGTTATGGCCGTTCAAAGTTCCGGGAGTCCAGCTGGGACAATTTCGGGACTCCATTTCGGGACTCCCAACAAAATGTGCCATTTGGATGTAGCCTCGGCGGCGAGCTGCAGAGAATACTATAGGGAGTAAGGTGGTGGTTTACTCCCGAGTCCGGGCCGTGGTGAGTCTTGTGTGTCCAAGTGCCCATGGCAAGTCCCAACATTCAAGGGTGTCCCAAATGCTAAACTAACCTCTTGTGGTTGGTTTTTGGATGTAGATTCACACGAACTAAACTAGTCCCTCTTCCAGTCTAATCCTTGGGCTCCCAACTCGACCCTCTACCCCTTTCTAGAGTTAAAAGCCGGGAGTGTGCCGTTAATTCACAATTTCCGCAATTTGACTTTGTGAAACCTTCAAGTGGGTTTCGCCCCTGTGACTTAGGAGCGCGTCAGCGCACCACAACATTCCTTAAGAAGTCCTACTATTGGCTTAATTTGAAAGACGATGCGGAGGACTATGTGAAGACTTGCTTGATTTGCCAACAAAATTGAACATTTAACAAGAAGCAAGTGGGCTTATTACAACTTTTACCAATTTCGAAAGGGTTGTGGGAAAGTGTGTCCATGGACTTCATGGTGAGCTTGCCCCCATCAAGGGGTTTCGATGCCATCATGGTAGTAGTGGATCGATTTAGCAAGATGGCACATTTCATTCCCACAAAGGATGAGGCCACGGCTCAAGAGACGGGAAGGTTCTTTTTCACGCATGTTTTCAAGCATCATGGCCTTCCAAAGGACATAGTTTCGAATCAAGACCCAAAGTTCACAAGTAAGTCTTGGCGAACCTTTTGGAAGAGAATGGGGTCGAAGCTCAAGATGAGCACTTCCTTCCGCCCCCAAACCGATGGACAAACCGAGAGGGTCAACTTGGTGATCCAACAATTCTTAAGGAATTATGTGGCAACGGATCAACAAGATTGGGTGGACCATTTGGAGTTGGCCGAATTTTGTTACAACAACTCATAACATTCCGCAACTGGGTCTACCCCATTTCAAATGGTGACGGGTAAGTCACCAATTCTGCCCATCACTTGGGCAGCACATGGACAACCCCCAAATGGTGCAAATGAGGAAGTGCTAATGGTCACACAACTTGATGAAGAAAGGCGGTGCTTTTGGGAGTTAGCAAAGACCAACTTGGAAAAGGCACACAAGAGGTACAAGGATTTTGCGGACAAGTCCCGACGAAAAGTGAAATTTCAAGAGGGAGATGAAGTGTGGTTGAACATCAAGAACTTCCGATTACCCGAAGGATTAAGCCATAAGTTCTTGGGCTCATATGCGGGCCCATTTAAAATGTTGGAAAAGAAACTTTTCGACACTTATAAGTTAGAAATACCGGAAAATCTTAGAGTTCATCCCACATTTCATGTTTCTCTTTTGAAGTCGATCGCTCGTGATGCCTCAAGGCCTAATCGAAAGCATAATTCAAGGCCCCCACCAGACTTGGTTCATAATGAACCAGAGTTTGAGGTGGAGGTCATGCTCAAGTCAAGGCAACTAAGAGGACGAGAGCAGGAGTACTTAGTGAAGTGGAAAGGATATTATCCAATAGAGGCATCTTGGGTGAATGAATCCAATATGGAACATGCCCAAGAAGCCATAGAATAATTCCACACTAGACCGACAAAAAAAAAGAGACGTAGAATGTGATGAGGACATCACCTTTCTTTTAATGCAAGGTGTCACATAAAATGTACCACATCAAGTGCAAGTGAAATAAAGGCATAAAAACTTCCAAAAGATTGTATCACGAAAATATTGTATAAGTGCAAATAGGGTTGTTAAATTGGCATTGGACAAATGGAACTTCTTGCATAGGCCCAAATCAAAATAGGACTCCTATTTTGGGTTAAGAAAAATTTTAATCCCAAAAGAGGAGGCAAGTAAGGTGAGCTTCCGGGGACATGCACAAGCCTTGAGTGCATCCCAAAGGGTTGGTTGGTAGTGGCGACCAACGCGGGAAGTCATGACCCCGTTCGCGTACTTTAATCGTGTAGTTTGCGACTCGGGTTTTTGGCAAAACCCAAATGTCGCTTCTCGTACCTTGATAAGCAAACCTTTTAATCAAGGTTTGATTGTTGTGATCAAGGCGCAAGGTCGGGAAAGGAGTCGTGTCAAGTAGCTTAGGTCAAGATTAGACTTAACTTGAATTCCTCATGAGGGGAAGGTTAAAATAATGGCCTCCCAAATGAGGGGCTCCATTAATTAGGCTAGTTTAATCTTTTGACGGAGTAAGAGTTAAAGGTTTTTTATGAGATACCCTTGGATTTGCCGAGAAAGTGTTGGAAACTTGAGGACGCCTAAGTTAGTTTAAGGCAAGGTCTTGCCGCAAAAGTCGACATTTGATGGCCAAGGATCCAAGGAAAGCGATTGTAATTCCGAAAAAAAATTTCTAAGTGTCAATGAGGACATTGACCTCTTCTTCTAGTGGGGGAGAGTGTCGCAACCCCACTTTAAGGAAAGTGTGAGGTCGCCACTCACACTCTCGAAAATGGGACTTGAGAGTCCTCAGGGACTCTTGAAACTTCAAAATTCGATTGCAGGGGTCAAAACACCTCGCATTGGGGTGTTTTTTATACTGTTAGAAAGGTCTAGAAGTGTAAATGTCCAAAATGGCCTCGCATGAGCCATTTGGACATCCACAGCACAAGTTATGGTCGAAAAAAGGGCCGGAAGTCAAACTGGCAATTTGACTCTCGACCACTAAAAGTTGGGAATCGACCCGATCCCGATGTGTGCAAGTGGAGTGCAACACACCGTTGGAAAACTCTTGACAAGGGCTACAAGTTTTCTTTAGACTTCATCCTAATCAGAGGTCAGGGCGAGAAGTTATGAGCGCCCAAAGCCTCGTGAGTCCAAACCGGGACAGTTTCAGGACTCCACTTTGGGAGTCTCGGGAAAAAATGTCATTCAGATGCAAGTGCGACGGTGAGATGCAGAGAATACTATATGGGGGAAGGTGGTGGCTTCCCCCGAGTTCGAGCCGTGGTGAGTTAAGTGAGTCCAAGGTTACCCGTGGCTTGTCCCCGCAACAAAAGTGTGTAGAATGAGTTCTGTCGCAACCCCACTTTGGGGCTTAGTGTGAGAATGCAACTCACACTCCCAAAAGTGGGAAAATGGAGTCCTCCGGGACTCCCGAAAACTCAGAAGACGATTTGAAGGGTCAAATCTCCTTGCCTTGCTTCGTTATTTATATAAATGAAAAGGTCTTAAAGAGTAGATGCCCAAAATGGCCTCGCATTGGCCATTTGGACACCTACAGCCCAAGTTATGGGCAAAAGAAGGGCCGGGAGTCAAACTGCCAGTTTGACTCCTGACCTCTAAAAGTTGGGAATCGACCTCTTCCCGACGTCGCCTCAAGGAGTGCAACACGGCGTTGGAAATCTCTCGACAATAGCTACAACTTTGGTTGAAACCTCGTCCCGATCCGAGCTTGGGGCGAGGAGCTATGAGCGTCCAAAGTCCCGGGACTCCAACCCGGGACAATTTCGGGACTCCAACTTGGGAGTCCCGGGAAAAAGAGCCATTTGGATGTAGCCTCGGCGGAGAGCTGCAGAGTATATTATATGGGGGAAGGTGGTGGCTTCCACTGAATCCAGGCCGTGGTGAGTCTTGTGTGTAAAAGTGCCCGTGGTTTGTCCCAACACCCAAGGGTGTTCCCGAATGCTAACTAACCCTCTTGTGGTTGGTTTTGGATGCAGATTCAAGCTTGATCTTCTAATCCATCTTCCTAGTCTAATCCCGGGACTTTTAGCACGCCCCTCTACCCTCTTTTAATGTTGGAAGTCGGGAGCACCCCTCAAGTCCCAACTTTCCGCAACTCAACATAGTTGGACCCTCAAGTGGATTCAACTCGGGACTTGGGAGTGCGTCAAGTTCTAACCAATTTCTTGGTTGGTTTTGGATGCAGGACTGAATAACTAAGTAGCTTGTCCCTGTTCCTAATCTAATCTCGGAGCTTTCAGCATGCCCCTCTTACCCCCCCCCCCCTTTAATGCTGGAAGCTAGGAGTGCCCCAAGTCTTCCCCAATTCCGCAACTTGAATGATTTGGTCCCAACTTGGGACCAATAAGAGACTTGGGAGCATGTCACGTATTTTAACTAAAGAAATTTTTTAAAAAAACAGAGGTGAAGGAGCACATTGGCAAAAGGTTCATCACTGAAGCGCAAAGTTTACATGACGAAAGCCAATTGTCGCTGCATCACCATTGCCTTGTTTTTGCAATGACCGAAGCACCAATGGGCAGGTATGGGCAAGTATGACTTCTCATCTCCAACCCTGGCAATGGCAAAAGGAGCATTAGGGAGGTGAGGGAGAAAAACGCTTTGACTGTTGCAAGTTAGAATGATGCAGCAGTCTAATGTAGTTTTTTTTTTTCTTTTTTTCCCTTCTTATTTTCTTTCTTCTATTTATTTTTCCTTCTTTCTTTATTTGTTTTTCCCTCTTTTCCTTCCCTTCTTTCTTTTTTCTTTCTTTTTCCTTTCTTTTCGTCTTTTTCCTTTCTTCTTTTTCTTTCTTCTTATCTTCCCTTCTTCTTTCCTTTTTTTAATTTTTTCTTTCCTTCTTCTTCCCCATCCTTCAACACAATGGAGGCCCTTCCTTCTTTAGCTCTAAGGCCTCCCCCATGTTCTTGTTCCAATTTCATTCTTCGACCAACTCATTACCCTTCTAATGTATCATTGTCCCTTGGATGTAAAAGTGAAGCCCTTCACAACATTTTGTGTTATGGTTGTGCAATCTTATTTTCCCAATGTGGCATGGCTCATCATAAGAAGCACTATCATGTTTTTTGAAATTCCTCCCCCATATGGTTATTTAGGTTCCTCTATCCCCCCTTTGGCCCCCTCTCCATGATCCAGCTTGGGTTTAAATTTTGGTGTTAAATCCTTTGAACGTTTTCAATTTAGGTCTTCCCAATCACATTTGTACATGCACATCCCATTTGTTTTTAAATAAAAGGTCCAACTTGATTTTCACCTTCCTATTAACCGCATAACACATGACCCATTTGATGTGCTAGCCTAACACCTATTCTTGTGGTACCCTCAATGGTATTTTCCTTTTCTTTTTTGTGAGGGATTAGTCAGGCATAAAGAGGTTAAGGCATGCCTTCAACGATTCCGATCTAATGATTGGGAGGTGTTTCAAACAGAGCACCTTTTGTGGGTAAACATAGGCAACAACTTTGTCTTCAGTTATGGGTGCATTAGTAGTTTTGCTTGATTTTGATTCTACCCCCTATGCCCCCCCTTTAATTGGGATGAAATTTAGCCTTAGGGCACATCAAGGAATTTGCATGTGTTATCAAGGCTCTTGCCCTACTTGCCCTAGCTTTGGCATTTTCAAATACTATTAGTGCATTGCTAGCTTTGTACCTACTGAACACATATTTCCCCTATTTAGATTATTTTGTTGAACTTTTAGCCTAATTTAGAGTTTGAACTTTTTGTGGACTCTTTTAGGTTGGCATTTTTGTGCATGTTTCACTTTTGATTAACGATCTCTCTGACATGGTTTTCAAGCATTTTCAAAATTCTTTTAACCTTGAGGATTCAATTAATGGCTTCATTTAGTTTCACTAGTTATGTTCCCATGTGGCCATTGACCGCATCCCTGGGTCCATGGTTTGGGTTCTTACTATTAGTCAACTTTTTGTTTTGGTCAAGCCTTCCAGTGACATCTATTTGATTACAGTGGGAGATGTGTTCTATCAACTAATGAACAAGGATTGATACCTATAATTTTGTGATGTGTTTGCTTCCCACTTGTCACCATATCAGTTTGGGGTGGCGGTTATAGGAGGTTGCGAGGGCGTGGTCCATGGTATTCGAACCACTTTGGATGCCCATCTTGATTGGTTGATACTTTAAGTAGACATTACAAACACTTTCAACATCATCTTACATAAGGTCATCTTTCAAAAGCTTTAAATAGCAAGAGGCCAATTGTCCCAACTTTTCCCCTTTGTTCATTATTTTTGTGGTCTTTTAGACCTTTTGTTCATTATTATTATGGTCTTCTAGTCCCTTTGTTCGTTCCTTTTATGGCCTTTCAATTCTTTTGTTCTTCACTCATCATTTTTCCTTAAGGGTTTTGTTTATCATTTTTTTTATGGGCACATGTTTGGGCAACTCGCTTGTAAGGCCTCTTTTGTGCTTGCTCATTTTCATGTTTTGCATTTTTTTTGAAAGTTTTCCATTTATGTTTCTTCCCTTTGCATTTCTTCACTTCCCTGGCCAACAACACCCATATCCTTGGCCCTACCCATGTCATCACCCTCACCTTTGATCATTTTGTTTCCCACTTGGCTTCTATGGGGTTGTTTGTTCAACCCCGCAAATGTTTGGCATGGGCTCTTTTTGGTTTACCTCCTAAATTCGTCCCCCCCACCAAATTATGTTGCCCCCCTTATGACATCGGGATGTTTGGCATCCCCTTTGGTTCTACTTTTTTTTTTTTTTTTTTGCTTGAGGTTTTAAACAAGGATGTTTGGCATGTAAATGTGCTTTTGAAATTAGGGGATGTTTAAGTGGCTTTTTAATATCCTCTCACAATGTTTCACCCATAAGTTTTTTTTTTGTTTTGTTGTTTCCCCAACCCCTTCCAAATTTTCATTTCAACTCATTAATTTTGATTTGACCTTGATGGGAATGTTTTAGAGACTTTTGGGTCCAAGTTCATTGGAATGCCGTAGGGCCCCTTCTAGTCCATCAACAGGTGGTTTTCCCCATTTCTAATGGGCGCGTAGGGTTGATTGCCTCAAAAATCATTATTCTAGCTACCTATTTGGGGAGTTGGGCCTTAGTTTCCCTTGTCATTGTTTCCATATTTTTGTTGGAGGCGATAGGTGCAAGCAAATTGGGGTCATTCCCTCTCCAAGCACATTTGAGATCAATGCGAGAACTTATTCCTTTAAGGGCTATAACATGTGTGCTACCTTTTAAACATCTAGCTAAAAAGGTGCAAATTGTTTTTAGGAAAGTATTTCAAAGAGATTACACAACCATTCTTTTACTAGCATCATTTTCTTTAACCTTTTGATTTACATCAAGTGCGTTTAAAGTTGTGTGCATGACCAAGTGCAAACGTTTGATTGTTCATTCACCTAATCATCCTTTCTTTTCCACCTGGCTTGAAATGTTTTTCCACCTGACTTGAAATGTTTTCTCCACCACATTGCGCACTAAGTTGGGTCTTTTCCATCTTTTAATCCTTGGGGTGTCACATTGCATTTATAACCAGCCTTTGGACCCTATGGGGATCCATTTTTTCTTCATTGTGGGGAAAGGATGACTTCGCATGATATTATGTGAAATGCTTTTGTGACCATTTTAAAAAATACAAGATTTCACATCTCATGAGATTAGACCTATGACCTTCCACCCCATGCCGTGCAATTTTCACGCCATCAATTTGACATTGTGCTATCAGTTGATGGTGTGTACACATTAGCAAATGTTTTCATTATTGACCCCATTCAAATTAATTTGGTTTCACAAGTTTTTTCTTATGGGGTTGCTTTGATAATTGCGGTGGAAAATAAAGATTATATTTATCATGATCAATTTTCAATGGACATGTTTTTCCTCTAGTTATAAAGGTTTTTGAATGTCTACACCAATAGGTGGATGAGTTTCTTCATCAATGTGCCAACATGTTGTGGGGAATGTAGGACATTAGAGGCCCCCCTTTTTTAGTTTTGCGCACATTTTATAAACATAGAGTCTAAAATGACGTTACAATGTGTGCATGCGGTCTCTATTTTGAAACATGTAGTTGCTATAGGTGAAGGTTCATCTTGGTTAGGCATCTTTTTAAGAGGTCCTCCCCTTTCCTCATATGATATGTTTTTCGTGATTAGAAGAGGTTTGGGAATTTGATGTTCCCCTTGTGGTTTGCCCTTTTTAGTGGTTCATTTGTCTTTTTGAACATGGGTCTTACCATTTTGTTCATTGTTGTCCCCCTTTTTGGGTGTTTTGGTTTTTTTATGATTGGCAAAGTTTCATTTGGTAAGGTGTTATAATAAAGTAGTGTAAACTATAATGTAAAAAATGGTCAAATTTTAATAAAATGTGAATATATTGTTGAAATGTTTTACAATTATTAGATTATGTTTACTTTAACATATGACTTGGTCCAATCCACCAATGAGATTATGAAATTAAGATTGCAAAACCAACAATGGGATTCAAACTTTCACACTTGTAAAAAACTTGCAATAAAATCCAACTAATGTTTAGCATAGGATGATGAGAGATGTTGAATTGAATTCATGTGGGACTAAATAGGATTTGCCTGAAAGTTTGTCTAAATTTTTCCTAGCCCAAAAAAAGGATTAAACCAAACATCAAAATAATAAATTATTAAATAAATAAACTATATTTAGGAAGATCAAGGTGAGTGACTTTTAGCGTTTATATGAAATCCCTTCAAGATAAATAGCAATTAAAATCTTTAGTAATTTTTTGAAATCAATTTTTAAAATTTTTAATCAAAAATGAACTTGTATGTTTTGAATGTGTTAATGGTTGGACCAAATGTAATTTTTTATTTAATTGAAAGCCAAAATGAAATCATCCATGGTCATTTCAATGTTGTTGCCAATTTTCTTTGAAAGATGCTCCACTTTTAACCAACCCTTCCAACTTACTTACTTACTAAATACTTACATCCTACCTACCTACTTAATTATTAGGTACCTACCTATAGCCTACGTACCATCTACCTACCTATTATGTACATCCCTACTTATTTAATTACTAGGTACCTACATGCCTACCTACCTACCTACCTATTGTACACATACCTACATATTTATTTATTATGTACATACACCTTACATACTTACCTATTTACTTACTATGTAAATACACTTTACAGACCTACCTATTATATACATACCTACTTATTTAATTACTAAGCACTTACCTACCTATTTATTAAGTACTTAAATACATATACCCCTCCTACATACCCATTAATTATAGGTTCAAATTCTTTAAAGTGTACTAAAATTTTGTCACAACATCACCCTTTTCTATCTTTTTTACTTTATTTTTTTTTATCATGTAAATATAAATTGATGGATGTTATGATAAAATTTACAATTTGTCACAAACACCACAATCACCCATCATTTGCATCATCATTTGCACCAACATAATCCCCTGCATCATCGCATGCATCATCACTTGCATCATCGCTTACACCAACATAATCGCCTGCATCATTGTTTGTTTCATCATTAACTCTTAATTAACTCATAATTCATTGTTAGTTAAGAAGCTTTTCAAGAAGCTTCTTTAGTCAATGCACACATGGAAATCTCTATGGAGGTTTCTTTGAACTAGGTCCCCAATGGGGTATAAATAGGGGTAGGACCTCTCATTACCTTCAATATGTTCAACACCAATTTTAGGTACATTTTCTTGTCATAACCTTTGTTTTCATACGTTATCAAAATAAAGTTATGTTTGAATCATCTTCTAGCATATACCATGTTTTTGTCTTATGTTTTTGTGTTTTTAATCTTGGATTAGGCTTAGGCTTACATTTCTTGTGATTTATTTTCCTTGTTGTGCCCTTGGTTTAGTTCATGTTCTTGTAGTTTTTTATGCCCATGATAGAATTGTAGTGGTTCAAAATATGCTCCTTCTAAATATTTGATAACTTTTGATTCATTATTTGTTATGAAGATCAAACTACAAAGTAAAAAATGACTACAATAAAAATTAAATCCTTTACATCCTATGTGGTACACTTTTGGATTTCAACCCTATCTAATAAGCTATTTAATTGTAAATAATTATTTAAAGGTTATTTAAATAGGTACCTAATAAGAACTTATGCTACTTAGTAGGTAGGCCATGTAAGAGTATGTGTTAGGGAATAGTTGCAATTAAACTACAATTATGCAATTAGGCTATAACAAAACAATTATCCCATATTGTTTTGTCTTCTTTTCAAGTTTACAAACTATATAAGTAGGTTGCTTTAGTGTAGTAAACACATTCATTTTTTTCAATTGCCATATGGGAGGAGTTAATCGCATAGGCTCCACCCAAAAGGCTAAACTTAAAATTAAATAAAAATTTATTGTAAAAATTTTAAACTTAAATACCTACCTACCTAGGCTAAATTTATGGTTAAACGATCTAGTCTTAACCTAGGTGCCACATGGCCTATTATAAATGACATAGCCCAAAATTAAACTAGGTACCTTAGGCACCTAATTAAGCTAAGTGGCCTAACCTAGGCCTAGCCTAAGTGCCACGTGGCCTATCATAAATGGTCCAACCTTAAACTAAACCTAAATTATTATAGGGTAATTTTAAGTTGCCACATGGCACAATTTAATTGGATGGTGGAAAAAAAAGAAAATATTTCTTTGGCAAAATATTTTGAAAAATCCAAATGATGCCATGAATCACATTTTTAGGCTACGATGTGTGAACATATTGGTGTGTATTATAGTCGCAAGTGTAATGGAATGTAGTCACAAGAGCTTGTCCTTGGATACATGTATAAAATTGCCATACTCATATTCTACGAAGAATTTTATTTCGTCTGTCACTTGCAACTAGCATCATTGGCAACTTGTCATTTGCTACTAGGTTGATTTTTAGTCACAAGTGTCATTTGTGACTAACATTTAGTTGTAATGACCTTTTTTTTACAAATGAACAAATTATTAATCTATATGTTGTCACATGTTATGTTCTTTATTTACCCACCCTACCAACCTACTAACCTACTTACCCTATTTTCAATACTTTTGTTCAACCACAATCAATGGAATTTGAATTGGAAAAATCGTAATTTGCCATGTTTGAAATTTTCAATGATTTATATTTTTCAAAAAAATCTTTAAAATCATCTAAACATTTGTAAAATATATTTATGTTATTCAATAAATCTTTGAATCAGTTTTAACATCATGTTTTATTTGCTTCATTTGAACAAAATTTGAAAAATAAATGTGTCAATTTTTGGATTTCCTATGTTTCATCATTAACATGATAAAAAAAATGTTGCACATCTTTTATTAATAGAACGTCATGTAGCTTCACCACAAGACCAAGGTCTTGGATTCTAATTTTAATTTAAGCAAATTATGTATACAAATTTTGTATAATGTGAAATACACAACGCTAAAATGTGGATAGAATGTGTCAAATACAATATATATATTTTTTCCATAAATGCCATGTGAACACATGGCATTTCATTATGTGATGGGTTGCCACATGTATTCTCTTTGTATTTTAAATTAAATATATTTTTTGTATCAATTTATTTTTTGGAAGAATTAGACTTCAACATGTGGCACACATGATGGTCGAATGAATCAGTAACATGTGTCATATTTAACTTACATTGTGTTGTTTGAAAATAATTATAAATATTAATTTTTTATTTCAAATATGGTGTTCATCTTATGTTAACATGTGGCCACTTGAACTCAAATCATAGCTTAACACATGTGGCATTGATAAAGTTCTTGTTATCTTTGGACAATTATCAATTTTAATCAATGGTCAAGTTCAAGTTCAAGCCAATTGTTAGTTTTTGGTCAATGATCATTGTCATGTTTGTGTTCACATTTGGATTTCAAATTAAAATTTGGAGTTCACCACGTGGTGTTTTTTGATCAACCAACTAACGAAACGTGGAATTGTACAACTAGGTTTCAATATTATGGTTTTTAAACTAGGGAATACTAGGGATTTTAGTTAGCCTTTTAACATCATGGTTTTCATTTTATGGTTCTTATATTAGGGTGTTAAATTTAGGGCTTCAATATTAGGGTTTTTGTTTTAGGTTGACAATTTAGTTTTAGTCTTTCATTAATAGTGTTTCATGGAAAGATTGCTTGCAAAATGGTAGTTATGACATGTTTAAGCACATTAAATACAACTATATAAATTTTATAAAATATTACCTCCACAAAAAGACCAAAAAAGGTTTAAGGTTTAAACCCAAAAAATACATTTTGATAATTGGGCAACAGGGAAGAAGCTATAAATTTCATTAGCTGTTTAATGTTTGTTCTTTGCATTTAGTTCAAGCAAAAACATCATAACCAATAGACATAGAAAAGGTGCATAAAGTAGTTTCATTAGTAACCCCCCCCTATTGTAATCACATTAGTAATGAAAACCTTTCGTATGACAACAACGACATAATTGTTTAGTACTTTCTAATCACTAACACATCCACCACTTAACCCACATGTCATTCATATTGCAGTATTTCATCTAGATATGGGCCCTTTAGAATAACTTAAATCCCAATACAAACCTGCACATGCTAATCATGTGAACATTGAATTGATGGTCGTCAATATAGGAAAAGACTACCTAAACCAAATAAAAAAGGGCTTGTTAATGAGTTTAAATAGAATGGGACATAGTGGCTACCTTATCAACATTCAATTTCACATTAATCTTAACAGAACCTACTAAGGCTTTTGTAATTTCAATGGACTTGGAGGTTGGTCCTATGAAAAAGCCCAAAAAGAACAAACATGCATAGAAGGTAACCTCAAATTAATTATGAACATCAATAATGTTACACATTCACAAAGTGCCATCTTGGTCGAGCCCACGTCTATAAACATACCAATGGACCAATTAACAACATAGAATTATAATCAACATTCATGGGGAAAACTCAAGAGTTTAATTGAACTTAATTCATTCAACTCACAAAACCATGTTAATATTCATGGATTGAACATTACATTCGTTGCCATATACAAAAATAGTGTTTATTGTTGCATACAATAATTGAACACATGACTGCAACAAAAAGTGTCCATGTACACCAAGTGATTTCACTAGATTTTGAATGACTTCATTGGTTATAGTGAATGGGACCTAGTGGGGACATAATGAATTCACTAGTATAGTGAATGGGGACTAGTGAATTGCACCCACATTTTGTAATCGTGTACAAGACCCCATTAACTCAATAGAAAATAAAATAGCCATGCCACCAAACACATGAAAAAGACCCAACTTACTTATGTTGTGATCATCGACAGTGAAGAAGCTCCTCTAACTTTTGGGTCCTAGCATGTTACTTCTTGGGGCCTACATGTAACAAAATACATAATAGATTTTGTGGAATGTTGTAGAAACCCAATAATGCAAAGTTTTAAATCCTTGGTCTAAGGGTTACAAACATGATTTTGACATAAGGGTTAAAGTGGTACCTCATGTACCATTGATAACACCTTTGAAATACTAGTCTATATTCCCCTATTTGTGCCTAATGTACTAGTATCACTTGCATTACCATTGTGTGGAAGCATTTAGTTTATTAGCAAAAGGGCAACCTCATTATTTTTCACCCCATCCACCTCATATGCAACATTTTCTTAACCTACTGGAGTTTTTGGTTGTAGTCCTTTGTGCACTAGCGATTTGTGGATAATCTCACATGCTTGTAGATCTACCTTTGAGCATAGACCAACACCAAGCTTTTCAAACAACAATTTTTGCATACTGAGCATTATGTCCATGCTTGATTACAAGTTCCATATTAAAACAAATACCTTGTCCACCTTTCGCTCCATTACAACTATTTCCATAGACTTCCCTTTTTATTCCATAGTTTTTCACTAATGAAAGTGTTATAATACATTTGGTCACATAACCAATAATTTCATTAAATGTGATTTGTAACCCAATTTAGAAAAACATGCAACCTATAATTGGTCCACATATTGTTTTCCCCTTCTTCTAGGCATAAATTATGTTGGCAACTCACCATGGATCTAGAACAATAAAATGTGCTTGTGTACAACAAGCAAAACCCTTAACCCTACATGTAAATAACAACTATCACCTATTCATTTGCCTTAAAATGGATAGAGACATTGAAACATTCACCCAACATGACATTTAGTATTGTTAGTAATATGTCCCACTACCAAGATATGAGTCCAATTGAAATGGAATTGATCAAATGATTATGTTTGCAAATTCAATGTTTTGGATTAGCATCGATAAAAAAAAAAACAAGTAACTTGCCACCTAATCAACCTACCCATTTTCTCAAGGGAAAGGTTCAAATTAAAGCTTCCATTTTTGGTTTATTTACCAAGATCAAGATCTACTTACCACATATACATTACTCATTGGCCCCGAACCAAAGCTCCCACTTTGCATCTCTCCCAAAGATGGTGTCCACCCGATCATTAATACATGCCATTCATAGGTTCACAATTTAGATACCAAGTTATGTTGCATTGGACATTTACATTAACAATGCTCATGCTAAAAACAAACAATTTCATGACACCAAAAATATGTTGCCACATTAGCCAACATGGTATTTATAAACCTAGCCTCTTGTTGGATTGGCCCACCACAACCAAACTTAGACACATTTTTTACTTGTACTCATACAATGCTCAAGTGCCCACATGTTGCTTGAAACTTTGGGGTATTCCAGTAAGCACATAATACCACCCAATTTGCTTATTCGCATTGTTCAAACATTAGACCACCTAACACAAATACTTTATTATATTGAACTCAAATATAACATTCACCCTCTTAATTCAAACGTGGACAAAAGCAAGTCAAAGCATAAGCATATGTGGACTAGCATAAATCACATGTAAGCTCCATGCACACATGGCTAACATGTTTTATAGACTTGAAACCATTCCCACCGCCTTGTCTTCAAGATTCTTCCTACTATCATCCACATGTGGTTAAAATTCAGACCTGGCTCTGTGTAATTAAATTGTTTGTCCAAATCAAACATCACTTGTTGTAATTTATCCATGTGTTAGTGTCTATGGGTTTAGCCGTTTCTAACAATCAAAACACATGGCCCTTTAAAGTTACAATTCAAATGTTTCAACTTGGGCATGTTGGAACTCCATCATTGTTGAAAGTTATAATGGCCTTTTTTGGTTGTCCCCCAAGAGATACCACCAATTCATGCTTCAATAGCTTGGCATTGTTTCAATTTCGCTTATGAATTATGTTATTATGTAGGCATTTCAAATCAACTTCAAAAAACATGGAAGTTGATAGCATTTTCCTAGCTATGACATAGAAAGGTGGTGGAATAATTTTTGGAGTATGGCATTTGTCATCATGTACCCGTATTGATGGCCTTGCAAAATAGGTCCTTAGTTCATTGGGATGAGATGATGATAAAAGGGGGGTATTCATGGCTTAAATGATAGGGATCTCACCTTTCCACTCAATGGTACAATTTTGCAAGTGGTGGATGTGGTCTTACTACATACCATGCATGGTTGGGAGGTTGAACAAGTTGTTGTGGTGGGTTTTGATGTGAAGTTCCTTCATTACTTGGGTGCAACACAAGGTGGGAGTCATTGTTGCTTATATGTGGTGATGGGAACCTCAAGCCTTAGACCTACACACACTTAATTGGCACATTTGACACATTAAAAAACGTCAAAACGGATTAGAAATGAGAAAGTTATGGCCCCCCAAAGTAAAGGGGGTCAAGAACTCAAAAAAAAAAACCATTGAACACTACAAATGTTGGTTTTTAAACACCCAAAACGTTCTTTTTATGTTGCTCTGTTGTTATTAAAATTCAAAGATTATTTGTAGAACTTCAGGTGGCATTCCTATAGCACTTTAAATTGTTGAAAACGATTAAAAAATAAGAAAGTTATGAGGTTTGAAAGTAAGAAGGGTCCACAAAAAAGAAAAAAAGAAATGTTTTGTAACTTGGAAAATTTATTTTTCTTCTTGTTAATTTTTCATTACTCCTTTTCCCTTTGCATTTCAAAGATGCTTGTAGGATATTTTATAATGAAAATATTATTTTAATATTATTACTTGGTTTAAACTAGTAATTAGTTTAGAATGTTGGGGTAAGTCTTGTAGGTTAACTAGTGTAGCTTATTTACCATGAATATTTTAACATAAATAATAAAATTCAAATATATTTCATGCTTATTGAAAAATATGTATATATAAAAATGCTATTGATTATCATTATAACTATAATAAACTTGCATTATTAGGAAATGCGTCCTAGTTCACTATGGGTTTCACTAGATTTTTGAGTGAATTTGGACATTTTCATTTAGTGAAATTGTTTAAGTCCCTAGTGAACGGGGACCAGTTGTTATGGACAAGGTTATTTTCAAGTGAAATACAAATTTACCAAACCATTCACTTGCTAGTTAATTAACTAACCAGTATGGAAATTAATTAAATTTTAATTATTTAATATATAATATTATTGATAATTTCATGATTTTTAAAGCCTATTATTTATTGACACGTGTCACTACTTACATTAGGTTAAAAACCTAGCCTAGGTAGGGTAAGTAGGGTATGTAATCAACCTAGGCACCTAGCCTAGGAATTTGATAGGAGAATATTCAATCAACATACCATTATTGACCACACACAACACCACCCATGAGGTTTGATCCCTTGACCTTTAGAATGGGGGCAAACACCCTTACTATCAAACCACCACACTTGTTGTGATAATATGTTACATTACATTTTATTTATCAAATACTTCATTTTAAACATTATAAAAACATAAACTTTGAAAATTCATATCTTATTAAGATTTTGTTCAAATGAAATGATTCGAGTTTACTTTTTTTAAAAATTCAATAATGTACATAATTACATTTATTTCCTTTTGAAAGTTTAAAAGCATTTGAACAAAAAAAAAATTGAATATCATTATTCAATAACATTTCAATGGCCATTTAAAAAAAAAATTAATTAATAAATGGATTTTTTTTGTTGATATAATAATACTACCTATGTTAAGCTATTTTCAGTTATTATATGACTATTTTTCATTAATTTAAATTATTTCACCCTACATTATTTACGGCTATTTATGGTTATTTTCAATTACTTTTGGTTATTTTTGGCTATTTCACCTTAGGCTACTTTTGGTTATTCTAAGTTATTTTTGACTATTTTAATTTATTTCAACTTAGGTTATTTTCAGCTATTGTAAGTTTTTTTTGGTTATTCTATGTTTTTTTGGCTATTGTAGATTATTTCAATTTAGACTCTTTACAGTTATTATAAATTACTTTTGGCTATTTTAACTTATTTCACCTTAGGCTATTTTCAACTATTGTAAGTTTTTTTTTCCTATTTTATGTTATTTTTGGCTATTATAAATTATTTCAATTTAGACTACTTGTAACTATTCTAAGTTACTTTTGACTATTGAAAGTTATTTCACTTTAAGTTATTTTTGTTTATTATAAATTATTTCACTTTAAATTATTTTTGGTAATCCTAAGCAATTATAATATATGGTTATTGGTTGTTCTTTTATTAGTGTTATTGGTGGTTATTAATGGTTATTGGTACCTATTATATTTGGGGCTATCAATGTTTTTAAGTGGTAATTCTATTAATAATTATTGGTGGTTATTCTATTAATGGCAATTAGTAGTCATTCTATTGGTGGGTATTCTATTAATGGCTATTGGTGGGTATTCTATTAATGGCTATTGGTGGTTATTCTATTATTGGCTATTAGTGGCTATTATATTAATGGCTACTAGTGGCTATTCTATTAATGTTTATTCGTGATTAATTTATTATTAACTACTTGTGGCTATTCAATTAATGGCTACTGGTGGCTATTATATTAATGGTTATTCGTGATTAATCTATTAATGTCTATTGGTGGTTATTCTATTAATGGCTATTTGTGATTAATCTATTAATGGCTATTGGTGGCTATTTTATTAATGGCTTATTTGTGGTTATTGTTATGGACCGAGTACAAACAAGTGGAGAATTACAAGACAAGACAAGCTTTATTGATCCATCAACTAGTGTTGATCTGCTGAAGGGTTGTTCCCCAGACTATTTTCTTTTATAATCCTGAACCATACTAGTCCCAAAATATCCCAGGCCATGATATTGCCAAAAGTATCCCAAAATATCCTAGGACATGACATTGCCAAAAGTATCCCAAGTATCCCAAAATATCCTAAGCCATGATATTGCCAAAAGTATCCAAAAATATCCTAGGACATGA
>Ga0209611_10003344_pt1 | contig 27872 bp, 21 predicted proteins | sample S1TSphgellanicum_3_FD_187693 | JGI IMG/M metagenome (GOLD analysis project Ga0209611, IMG submission 187693) | Host-associated microbial communities from peat moss isolated from Minnesota, USA - S1T2_Fc - Sphagnum magellanicum MG (SPAdes) (version 2) | ecosystem: Host-associated > Plants > Peat...
GGGGGGGGGGGGGCATAGGAACAAATCATGTCTTTGAAGGGATGTCTATAATGTTTAGAAGCAATCAAAATAAATAAATAAATGAATCAAAATTGTTTAGAAGCAATCAAAATAAATAAATAAATAAATGAATCAAAATTGTTTAGAAGCAATCAAAATAAATAAATAAATAAATGAACCAAAATTGTTTAGAAGCAATCAAAATAAATAAATAAATGAATCAAAATTGTTTAGAAGCAATCAAAATTGTTTTGGAGTTTTTCCATTCAACAAGTGTAGGTGGTGCTTGTTTTACTCAAGGCCTAGGCTAGAACTCATTCAATCTAATTGGGAAAGGCTAAAGAAAGAACCATAGTCAATAGCACAAAAAAGCACATACTACATGCTCATAAGAGTCCTACTACATACTACACCACACCTACACATTCTCCAAATCCCCAAAAATGCTTTTGTTTGTTTCTTTATGTCAGTCTTTTTTTTTCCAAAAATAAAATGCAAAAAAAATAAAATGAGAATGGAGTATTTTTGTCACAGATTTTTTTGTTTTTTTGGGGGAAAAAATTGATCAAATTTTTGAAAATTTTATTTTTTGGAAGAACATTTTTCCACTTTGATTTTTGGTTTGGTAACAATTTTTTTTTTTTTTTTTTTTTTTTTTTTTTATAATTTTTTTTTTTTTTTTTTTTTTCATTTTTTAAAAATGCTTAGAAGAACCCTAAACCCTAAAACCTGTGACCATTTAATGCAAAGATCCCTCTTGGCATGATCACAATTGACACTAGGGGTTTGTTTGTGTGTTTGTTGCCCCATTTTTGTCTCTTTGCCAGTGCTTTAACTCCTATACATAATTTTGGGACTGAGCCACTTCAACACATGTTTGTTGAATAATAATTTTTTTTTTTGAGGATTTCAATAATTCCATTTCAACAAATAATATATATTCCCTAAAAATATTGCATCAGATTCTTTATTTTCCTTCAAAAAAAATATTTTCTGGAAAAAAAAAATGGGGGGAAAAAAAAAGTTTATTGAAAATTTCAGCATTTCTGAAAATAATAATGCAATTAGTGGCGAACTGGCCCAGGTACCATAATATTATTCTTTTCCCTCTACAGACAAACGGCGCTAAAGGCGGTATGCGTAAAACGATACATACGGTATGAGTGAAAAGTTAAATACGAGAATATGTAGAAAGATACATACGGTATGAGTGAAAAGTTAAATACGATAATATGTAGAAAGATACATACGGAATACTTGTAAAGAAAAGACTGTATGCGTGAAAAGATGGCAATACGGTATGCGTGTAGAGATGGCGTCGGGCCGTCGTCGTCGCAGTGTCCGGGTGCGCACGCAGGGAGCTGCAGCAATCGCGACAGACAGAAGAGAGACAGACAGAGACAGAGAGAGTAGGTACCAACAAGAAGCGTCAGTTTTGGTCTGTGCATCATGGAGCGATGACAGCAGGAGCCGCAGCAGCTGTGCTGAAGAAAATCGCACTAATAAGGGTTGCTGCAGGATCATAACAATTGCGCACACTTGTGGAAGCTACTCTTCTTCTTCTTCTTCTGACACCTGCCGCCATCATCATCAATATCATCATTGTCGTCCTCTTGGTCGTCGTCTGTCGTCTTCTCCACATTTCCTTAGCACTGCCGACACGAACTCTCTTCTTCTCCTCAGTTCCAAGGTAAGAAGAGGGAAGGGCAGGGAAGGGAAGAAAAACTAACCTCGTGTGCCTGCGGGACATATCCATGTCCAGAGCTCTCGATCCCGTTTGTGAGGAGGGATCGAGAGGAACTTTAGACTACTACTACTACTACTACTACTACTACTGATACGGTTTGCAGCAGGCTTTGTCGTCGTCGTTGTTTTTCTGCATTTATAAGTACAGTTTTGTGCTAGCAATGTCTCAGAACGCGGCGGCCGATGATGATTATGCAGCAGAAGATTGTGGATCGGCCGCCGCTGCCTCACTTTCATTTCCAAAGCTTCTTCTTCCCGAGGTTTTATGGGACTGCGTCTTTGGAGGCAAACTCCTGCTCAGTTTTTTTTCCCAAGGTAACCTACGTACCTATCAGCAAGTGGTTTTCTATAAAAAAGAAAAATTACTTATTATTTTTGTTTTTGTGCACGAAAGAAAGCTTTATTATGTTTTGTTGTTTGCAAATCGGCTGCAAAAGATGAAAAAGATCATGTAACAATCAAAATATGATGTGCTCCTGTACTTTGATTTGATCGTTCTGTCTTTAATGGAATTCTCTCCAATGAATTTCTTCTTCCTCTTCCTTGGTGGTGGTGGTGGAGATGGCAGTAGGTGATGGCAGAAGGAGTAGAGAGAACAGTGATTCAAAGAGGATGAAGAGAGGGAGCTCTAGTATCAGCAGCAATACCTTGGTGCCTGTTATTCAGCCCCAGTTTGAGAGAGCACAGCAGCTCAATGTGCGACCTGACCATCTTGTTGTCCTTGTGCATGGTATTCTGGCCAGGTACTGAAAACTGTCTGTCTGTCTGTCTGTCTGTCCGTCTGTGTCTGTGTTTCCTTTTCTCTCTCACAAAACATATCTGAAGTGTGAAATGTTTTTGCAAAAGCTTGAACATGCTGAAGATGAAGAGGGTTTAGAGAGATCACAACAAAACTCTGAAATATTTTTTTGGCTAAAACAAGCCTGAACATGCTGAACATGGATAGGGTTTAGAGTGATCACAACCAAACACTGAGCAAGGTTTTGCTTTGATTGCTGCTGCTGTTGTCATTGCATCATGAGGAATTGATGGATTTTCAGAATCATCATCAGAAACGAACAAACTTGGGATAGATTTGTGTGTTTTGTTAAGCACCCTTGTTGCAGAAAGCAGCAGCAGGTGGTTGCAAATCTGTTTTGCTAATTCGATCACTTTTTTTGTTTGTTTGTAGCCCGAGTGACTGGAAGTATGTGGAAGGCGAGTTGAAGAGTCGCCTTGGCAACAAATTTCTCATACATGGTAGGTAGAATTATTGAGTCCTCCGGTTCTTTAAAACCCTTGCTTGGACTTCAGCTGCTCTTGTTGGAAGATCAGGAAAGGTTTCTTGCAATTTGCAACCGTGACTTATTGTATTGACAATTTCTGGCTCTGGCTCTTTAACCTAATTTGTGCATTTGTCTTTGTGTGGCAGCGAGCTCTGTAAATTCCTTTCTTCAAACATTGGCGGGCATTGATTTGGGTGGCAAACGCCTTGCAGATGAGGTAACATGCTCTGTTTCTGTCTGTGTCGTGCTCCACCATCCATAACATAGTTGCTTGTTGGTTTTGTGTGTGCGTGCCTGTGTTCTTTCTGAAGTATTATTTTCTGAGACTTTTTCCAAGAAAAAAGTTATTCTATGGTTCATTTTTTTTTTTTATCAATTGGGCAGGTTCAGCAAATTGTAGATGGAGCTCCGAGTTTGAAACGGATATCGTTTGTAGCCCATTCGCTTGGGGGTCTGTTTGCAAGGTATGCAATTGCAATGCTGTATACACCGCAAGTTGGTTATAATGAAGATGTCATCTTGCTCGAAGAACTGGAGAGTCGAGGAGGCAGCCATGAGTTTCCTGGGTTCCAGCAGTCTCATGAGGAAGCCAAAGTGGCTGGTCTTGAAGCCGTCAACTTCATCACACTTGCTAGCCCTCATCTGGGTGTGAGAGGGAAGAAACAGGTACATTGATAAATAGTGAGGATTGCATTCCTCAATTTCTCAACAAATCTCTGGTGTGTCTTTGAACCAGTTCTAGTGTCTGTGTTTGAAACATATTCTAGGGTTTTCATTTCACCTGCACACCTAGGAAGCAAAGCTTTGTTAATGATTGATTGTGCCTGTGACTCCTTGCTGCAGTTACCCTTTCTCCTGGGAGTGCCAGTTTTGGAAAAAATTGCAGCACCCATTGCACCCTTTGTTGTCGGGCAGACTGGAAAGCAACTCTTTTTGACAGATGGAAAACCTAGTGATCCGCCCCTTCTTTTGCGAATGGCCTCAGATTGCCAAGAAGGTCCCTTCATGTACGTATGTTCTTTACTTCTAGGGCCACTACTTTCCAGTTCAGGACTCTCTGTCTCTGTCTCTCTTATCTGTTGGTTGTGACAATTTTGTAGTCAATCATCTGGCGTTAGAGTCTGCTCAACATTGAATTCCCAATTTGTGTGTGGAGCCGTGATATCACAGATCTGCACTTCGTGCTTTCAAGTCAAGAGTGGTGTATGCAAATGTCAGCTATGACCGTATCCTCACTTAGTTAGCATGGTTGAAAGTTTGGGATCCTGTTGGTGAGATGAAGAGCTGGTCAAAAGGATTTTCAGAAGGACTTTCTTTTGTCTCTTCTGCTGTTGTTGTTTCATTTATTGCTGATTTCTATTTTTTGTGCTTTTGATGGAGCAAGAACCTTAATTGACTGGCTACAGATATGGTGGGATGGCGTACATCATCAATTCGAAGAGAGTCTGAACTTTCGAAGGTTCTTCTTTGCCCTTTTTGTGCCTCCTGTTTGGGTTCAAGTCTCCAGTTTTGATTTTCACATTCTTCTTTGTCCTCCCTTCTGGATTTCTTGTTTCTTTAGATGAATTTCAAGGACATGTTTCTCACAGTGAAAAATTGGCCATGTTAACAGCCTCCGAGGAACTCGTTGAATGGTTACAAACATATCGTGAATGTGGTGTATTGTCCAGCTGTGGAAAGCAAATTACCCAGTTTTGAGCAGGAGACTGCTCGAGCAAAAGCAGCAGCTCAAGTGGCTCCAAGTAGCAAGAAAGCGGCAAGTTATCATGACATACTTGAAGGTTGAAAACCACCATTTCCTCATAGCTTCCTTCACATGTTTTTTGATTTGCAAGACTCATGTAAAACCCCAAGTGATTTGTGTTTTGTCTTGAGATGAGAAATTGTGCTGTCAGATGTATGAATGTGGATTAGGGTTTTATTCATTTCGTCCCTTTTTCATATATGTTGAAGATTTCAACCAGATGTGTGAAGTCCCCAATTCCATACCCATGACATTTTCTTGAGCTCACTCTAAGCTTAGCAACAACTTGCTATTTGCCGGAACCAAACTCTTATCCTCTTGTTGGTGCTTCTTCTTGTGATTTTTACAGAAGAAATGGTACGAGGCTTGCAACAAGTGAGTTGGCGAAAAGTGGATGTGAGCTTCCATTCTGCACTGTGGCCATTCTTGGCACACAATGCCATACATGTAAGGCTCTTTTGAATGAAGTGTGGGGGCACTATCTTGAGTGCTCCTGGCTCCTCCTCTTTGATCTCTTGCTTGAGACATGTTTATGCAAATCATGATGAAAGTGATGATGACAACAATCGATTTGGTAGGGAGTCTCAAATATGATTTGTAGAGAGATTGTCTCAGAGGGTTTTGGTTGGTTGGGTCACTAAATTTGCAGGTGAAACAAGAATGGCTGCACTATGAGGGAGCAGGTGTGATTGCGCATGTGGCTGACACGTTGAAGCAACAAGAGCTGTGCGTGTCTTTAGAGGCAAGCTTATGAAGGCAACAAAAGGAGCATGGATTTGGGACAGACTGGGTATTCTCATCCAGGATCTGAGAGCTCAACTTGCACTAAAGATTCATAAGCAGATGCCCCCATGCCAATCACACTGTTTCCCACACACACTATATAGAAACTCTGGGTTGGTTTTCTGCATAGTAAACTTAGTTTGTTAACTCTGCAGTCCACAGGCTCCCTTGCAGGTTGTAAATATACTCTTTGTTTTTTTTTTCTGTTTTTCTTCCTGCTTCCTGTTCTAGAGCTGCATGAGGTTTTAGGTTTAAGGTTTAAGGTTCAGTCAGGTGCATGCAAAAAAGGGTTATGACTATCACCCATTCTTTGAATAAAACACAGGAAGCCTCCATACAAATTTTAGCTAATGGGTTCTTTTGATTAGTTCTTTTTTGGTTCTTGTTATGTAAGCAAGACAGGGTTTATTATTATTTTTAAAAATTGGTTTGTCGTAGGGGTCTTCTACTGCCAGCTTATACATTTAAATGTGAAATCACTCTTGAAATTGAATATTCTCTACAGCGATGAAAATGTTTTGAAGAGAAAGCCTGTTGATTGGGTGGTGCTCTCTTTGATTTCACCCATTTTAGATTGCCACACTTCTGTTATATACAATTTGAAGTACAAATTGGAATAACATCCTAAACATTTTCTGTTACATACAAGTCGAAGTAGAAGTTGGAATAACATCCTAACATTTTCTATTACATACAATTTGAAGTACAAGTTGGAATAACATCCTAACAAAATGTTTGTACATGCAATTTGGCACCAAACTATGCATTGCATGCAAACTCATTGCATTGCAACATTCAATATTAGTATGTATTTGAATGTGGCAAAAGCATGGAAATGGTTCTTGAAGAATTTACTCAGCCACCAAACAAGACTTTGGGTGAATACATTTCTCAGTCCCAACTTGTGTAATCAAAAGTTCCAACATCTATCTTTCTCAGTGGAAATTGAACTGATTCAAAGGTTTCTTATGATGAGAAATTTTGAGTTCAATTCTAAACTGGCTGCTTGAAGGTATAACCAGCTACCAAAATCAACTGAATATACAACCAAGTAATTTAAGGCAAATGTATGTATGACTCTTTTTGTGTCTGTCTCTGTGTACCTGTGTGTCTCCGTGTAAGTGTGTCTGTCTGTGTGGGTGGGTGCGCGCACGTGCATGCGTGTTCGACGTTTGAATTTCGAGGAGGAAGATTCAGCGAGCTCGGGGGTGGGTGTTTTTGGAAGAACGAGAATTGGGTTTGAGAAAGGTATTTTTTGAAGACCCCTGAGATGAAAAGGATGATGAGAATTCTTTTGTTTTCTGTTGTTACAAGGGTCCTTGCAAAATCTGGTGTACAGCAGCAGCAGCAGCAGCAGCAGAGCCATTGATTTGGATCATGGAGTCTCCATACAGCAAACAGAGGCAGAAGATCCTCAAGCAAGTTGGACCCATCGGTAGACTGTACAAGGACAAGAGAAACACAGAGACAGACAGAGAGACAGACAGATGAGGGAAACCGATGGGTCTGCAGAAGAGGAGGAGAATTATGTGTGGTTGCTGGGCATAAATGTCAGCTTGAAGCCGCGATGGGCCCAACTCATCATCTGTGGGGGTGGCTTCTTCTTTGGCTACATGGTGAATGGCATTTGCGAGGTCTGTCTCTGACTAAGCCTTCAAATTGAAATTGCTTCAACTTTCAAGGGCCTCAAAATCTTTGGTTTCCAATTTTTATATGCAGAGTTGACCTGGATTGCACCTGCTCACATGGTATCTCTTTCTTTCTATAAAGGCTGGTGTTGTATGCTCAGCGGTTTTTGTCTTGGCATTTGCACACATGTGGAAGATGACAGGGGGGAAATTTAGCAGCAGACAGGCAGTCTGCTGCACTTGTGCCATGTGCACAATAAATTGATACCTCTGTTTGGAACTGGATCGGTTTGCAGGAATATGTGTAACAAGCTCAAACTTAGGTCAGGATTCAATCCCACAGGCCTCATGCAAATGACTTTGGTACATAAATTCTGTTGTCCTCGGAAGCTTGGAGCTTCATTTCGTGGCTCTATCAATTTAGCTCAGAGCTTCATTTCATTGCTCTGTCAATTTAGCTCAGAGCTTCATTTCATGGCTTATTTCAACTTGACTGATTCGACATGGGTGTGTTCTGGTGGTGGTTTGGGAGCTCAGCTATGGCTGGTACTTCACATTTGTGGAGGGACTTGTATACTTGGGAGTCATCTCTTGTTATGGGTTCAGAGCAAAGCACATCCTGAATCCTTGGAGGACCTACTGCAAGCTCTCTGCTGTACTGATGGGGTCACATGGGCTCACCAAGGGATCCCTTATGTTTCTCAATTACCCAGCTTAAATCATGTTCAAGTCCACCAAGGTTGTTCAACCTCAAGTCCTTGAGTGTTTCTTCCCTCTATGTTTTTGTGTTGTATCAAACCAGGACCTTGTTGAGCAATTTTTCTTTTTGGGCTTGGGGTTGAAGCATGGAAGGATGGATGTTTCGCAGTTGCTGTAGAATGTTGAGAATGAATTTTGGAGTTACAACTCTGTGTGTGGGGGGGGGGAGTTTTTCACTATGAGCAGGTGTTGCCAGTAATGGTAATGGGAGCATTCATCCCAGGTTTCAGACAGAAGTACTCATTTCATGAGTATGTGTCAGCCATCATGTTTGTTGTTGGTCTCGTGATCTTCACCCTTGCAGATGCTCAAGCTTCTCCAGACTTCAGCATCCTGGGAGTGGTCATGGTTGTTGCAGCACTTGTGTTGGATGCCTTTGTGGGAAACTTTCAGGAGGTCATTTTTTTGAGAAACCCTGCTACAACTCAGGTTTTGCCTTCTGTCCTCCATCAAGACTTGCATAGCACACTTTTGCGCCAATTGTAGGCATGTAGTTCTTGTTGGATAGATAAAATTTGATGGCAATGTCTTAATTCTAAACAACTTCATTGCTACAGATGGAGATGCTCTTCTGGTCGACAGTAGTGGGGTTGCCCTTGCTCATCCCACCCATGGTGCTCACTGGTGAGCTCTTCTTAGCATGGTCTGACTGTTCCCGTGTACAGCCCCATAACCCACGTTTGTTTTCTGCTAGAGAGAATTTTATTATTTCCATGTTATGTAGTTCATGAGTACAGGAGCACCTATAATAGCAAGGTGAGAAAGTGCAATTGCAGTACCTGATCTTCAGTTCTGGAATTCGTGATTTAGATTTTGAATCAGAGGATTTGTGACTTGTGTGTTGTGAAACAAGATTTTGAACAACACCCTAGATTTTATTCAACTTGACATTTCGTTTGAATGGGAAGTGGCAGCATCCATATGTGTATTTGGTACTCATATTTGAGGCCTGTGCAACCTTTGTTGGACAGCTGTTTGTTCTTTGCCTCATTGCCCTCTTTGGTGCTGCAACCACAGCAATGGTGGGTACACAATTTTCCTGTGGTCAGTTGTCATCTATTCTCTCTTTTTTCTTGTGTTTGGTTTTGGGGTGTGGCAGGGTTGTCAAGGGCGTTACCATTTTTTTCTAATTGAATTTTGCTCTCTTGATTGACAAAATTCTGCTTTACTTGGTGTGTTTGAATGCTAATCAGTTCTCTGTTGCAAAACAGGTGACCACTGCATGGAAGGCTATGACACTCCTTCTCTCATACATCATTTTCACAAAGCCTTTGTCTGAACAACACTACACCAGTCTTATCCTGCTTGTGATGGGATTTGTGCTCAAGATGATGGCTGACCAGTCTGATTCAAAGCATAGTAGTCACCACAAAGCCACATCATTACAATTGGAGACTCCAAAGAGGTCCATGCACTCAACAGAAAATCTGGGCTCAGGGAGTGACAAAATCATCGATGAAGAGGGTGAATTCGAGAGGCAATTAAATGTAGTTTGAAGGCAATCTTTGCAGTATTTGCATTATTTATAGACATGTATGACGGGTTCTGGAAAGAGATAAAGAGTCACTCTTCTTCCAGAGTTTTGGACAGCAAATTGATGTACAGAGAAACACTTTTAGGTATATTTCTTTGGAATGAAATTCTTTCTCTAGTCTGGTGCACAATTCCATGCTGCTTATGGACATGTGGAAGACTCAGGAACACGGATTGCTTCTTGTGCACCAAGGAAAGGCACCACCCAAATTTTTGCTTTGTAAGTGCACACATGGATTTGATTAGTCCATAGTACATCATGGTATCTATGGGTGCATTAACCCAGTGGTTTTCTGCTGGGAGCTCAGGTGATAGTACTGCTACTTAACGATTTGTGTGTTGTCAGCTTATTGGACTACAGTTAAGCTTTTCCAAATTTGGGAAGCTTGGGAAATTTACTGTTGCGCAGAACCATAACTTAACCTGCAGAGACTGCAGTCTTCAGGCTCCATGGTGCTTTTAAGTGAATCTAGTGTGTGGCCTGTGCCCTTCACCCAAAGTGTGAACTTTGTTGGCCAACTTAATTCTCCTTCCAAAACCAGTTTTTGTAATTTAGCTGAATTTCCAATGACCAAAACTACTAACAATTCAACATCTCCCATACATTAGGTCTAAAAATTACAAAATAACCTCACTAAAATCCTTCTCATTCAGGGCTTCCAACAATACCAAAAGTGCAACCCAATTCCCCTAAATTTTGTGGTTTTGATCTTACTGAATTTTCAATGACAATATTGTTCAATATTCAATAACTCTTGCGCCGGAGGACTAAACATTATGAGACCGTGCACCCCTACTCATCAAGGGCTTTCCAACAGTACCAAGAGCAGTGGGGGGTACTATAGTTTGGGAGATCTCAATGTGACAAACACACAAAACAAACAAACTACCTTCCATAATAGATAGATATTATTATGGACATTGACATGGACAGGTAGAAAAAAGTCCTGTCAGATAATTATCTACAAATTCATGCAGCAATAGGTGTTTTTGAACCTGTCTTGCCACCCACTTCAGAAGCATATTGGCGAGCCCATGAATCATAATGTACAATCTCTTCAAGGGATGGTCTCAACACCAGTTCTGCTCTGTGCTTGTCACAAGTCTTCTCGATTACACTCACAATGTCCAAGTATCCAATCCTGCAGGGATTCATATGACAGAAATTCAAAACAATAAGCAAGTCTCTAAGATTTCGTTCAGGATTCTGCAACCTGTCAATCTCTTCTCCAATTTCAGATTTCATAATGCATTGCCAGACAAATCCTAAATATGATAGAACAAATAATAGATGGCTCACTTGTGGTCAAGGAAAAGCTCCACAGCCCTTTCATTTGCTGCACTGAGTACTCCAGTCATTGTCCCTCCAGCCCGACCAGCCGCATATGAAAGATTCATTGATGGGTACTTGGCCCGGTCAGGAACTTTGAATGTCAAGTCCCCCATTCTGAACATCAACAAATACTCAACTACTGTGAGACACGTGCAAGAAAACCATGGAAACATTCTTTCTTGCAGAAGAGCTCCAACTTCAGAGTCACAAGGAAATAAATGTCACAAAGAAAGATTCTCACAACCGTATACTTGTGGTACTTGGAGAAAACAATAACAAATGGTTGTAAACTTACTTAGTGAAATTCAAGCGAGGCCATGTAACTTCAGAGCAGTGGATGCGTTCAGGCCATGACATTGTGTACAAAATGGGCAAACGCATGTCAGGCCAACCAAGTTGGGCAAGCACTGATGAATCCTGTTGCCATGTATAGCCCCAAATTCAGGATACAAGAATAAATGCTGCAAATCTCATTTTTGGATTACTTACTTTTGTGAGGATTTGAACTATCTTTCTGCTACATTTTTTAGGTTTTCCAGGTGTGCCATGCTGCATTCTAGACTACACAGATGCTTATGCTGGATGGAATGCCTTGGGCTGTTTGAGCTTGTAAGTTTATGCAAGATATTATTGTTGGTTTGTTTGCAGTGGTTTTCCTACTTTAACCAGTGAAAACACGTGTGCTCCAAGTCTTTAGGCTGTAAAAACAGAATTCAACAATGCTTGATTAATTATCCTCTTGCATATTAGAGAAATGTCCTCCAGCATTTCATCCCATTTGAGAATGTCCAGCTATTAGAGAAAACATTTCTCCCACTTCACCATGAAAATAGGCAAGAAAAGAGTGAAAGATAAAATGACTAAAGGACAGAGTGATCTAGGATCTGATCAATGCATGAGCAGCAAGCAAGAGGGATGTGCACGTACTGTGTATTTGGAAAAGAAGGGGTTTTTGTACCTGTGTCTCAATCATGGAATGAATGATAGATTGAGGATGAATAACAATATCGATGTCATCATAATCCACACCAAAGAGATAATGTGCCTCTATCACCTCCAAACCCTGTCATGAAGAACACTGCTCTAAGGAACATATAGCAAACACTAACTTCATGGAGACTGGGCCCTGGTTCTACAACTAAAGTGGAGAGAATAAGGAACAAGAATTGCATAACTAGCCCAATGTCTGAAACACAAAGAGAAGGAAGAAAAGAGACATCTGACCACAATAAAACCAACCTGCTTGTGTTCAATCAGGAATGACCCTGAATAGATTCCAATTCAATTTCATAATGAGAGAGAGAGTGTGTGTACCTTGTTCATAAGTGTGGCAGAGTCTACAGTTATCTTTCTGCCCATGCTCCAGTTTGGGTGCTTCAGAGCATCTGCCACTTTGACCTCCTTCAACTTTTCAACCGGCCAATCCCTGGGAGAGATCAAAATGTGTAGTCTTTCAATTGAGAATACCCCCAGGTTATAGAAAATGAAACAGACCATTCATAGAGATCTTGTAGATGTCCCTAGAGCTTCCACAAGACTTGAAAGGGAATAATATGCTTGTCAATGTTGCTTTTCAAACCAAGCTTGCTCTTCAAATGTTGGCATTCATCAGCTTCCTGTCTGGAGAAGATAATTTTCTAATCACACCACATCATTGCAGCAATCTAGTACAGATCTCAGCCCTGGGGAAGGATCATGAGGAAAGAAAATATCTAAGTACGGTTGCAATCTTGTTTGGAGCTGCTGCAAGGCTCTTGCTGCCAAAAGTTCCAATGGAGCTGTAAGATGTTGCAAAGTATATATATAGAACAATACTACCAAAAACAAGAACTATGTCCCTGCTGGAGAAATATGGATGCTACAGAGTCCAACCTTGCTAGGCCTCCTAAGACTGTTCAGCATATGGCTTTGTGATCATTCACCCAAAGGGAGGACAGAGGGATAGAGACCAGACCTGAAAGCACCACCAGAAGCAGTAAGAATAATGCGCCGTAATCCACCTTCAGGCAGTCCTTGTATACACTATTATGCAGAAAGAAACCAAGGTTAACCACAGGTACAATCTGAACCTTGACATCTGCTGCAATGGTTCTGGAAAACAGACATGTTGCAGTTTTATCAAGCAAGTCAACAGAGATGGCAGAAAGTGTGCACCTGAAAGATGGCTGAATGCTCAGAGTCAGCAGGTAAGATCTTGATGCCATGCTTCTTAGCAAGAGGTAGCACATAGGGACCCCCTGCAATTAAGGTCTCCTTGTTTGCAAGGGCTATATCTTTTCCTGCTTCAATAGCTGCCACAGTAGGCTGCCAGGCATTCCCATCCCTGCCATTAGTACTTCCTCATAGATTCTCCTGGACTTTCCAAGACAAGAGAGGGTGAGGACTGCTTCTAGGCAAGTGATCGTACCTTAAGGCCAGCACAGCCTACAATGCCTGTGACTACTGTAACAGCCTCAGGATGCCTTGCCACCTGTAGTTCCAAAAATAACATTTCAGCTCATTGCTCTGCATTTTACAACCAACAAGGACCCATCTAGACAAGCATCTCTTACAAAATTGCACAAAAAGCAAGAACTAGCAGCTCACCTCAATTGTGCCTTCTTCACCAACCATGATTTCAGGCTTAGGGTACACATCAGCAATCGCCTCCCTCAACTCAGCTGCCAATGCCTCATTTCTTATAGCAACCAAACTTGGCTTGAACCTTTTCACCTACAGTAACATACAACATACATATAGGTACAAAACAGTAAGTTTACAAGTTGCAGAGCAAAAGGATGATCATACTAAGGAGGAAGAGTATGCAAAAACCCCCAGGCCTTGATTTACATTCCACTGCAAGAGAAGCCCACTACTGCAAGGGCTCCTGCACATCTTCACATTAATCTAAGCTTTGGGCCAAGGAAAGGATAAATTTTGCCTCTTTGACCCTTGTCATGAGTAAGGGTGGTGAAAAATACCTGATCAGCTAGTAAGGTGACATTGGAACCAGCTGCTAATGCAACCACTTTGAACCTGTCAGGATTTTCTGCCACAATATCAAGTGTCTGTGACCCACAAAACCATGTCAGAGATAGAGTAATAATGAGGTAAGGAGAAAGATGTATGACATCAATTGCCATGCCAGATTCCTTCAAGGAACACCATAAGATGATCTGATACAAGAAGATCCAATACAGATCTTTTTTTGCACAAGCTTGAACCACATGCAGAACACAAACCAAGGATAGTTCTACCTGGGTTCCAATAGAGCCTGTTGAACCAAGTAGAGAAATTGGTTTGGGGCCATTTCGTTTGACAACCTCTTCTCCAACAGCTCTGCCAGGCCATGCTGGTGGCACACCATTTGAAACCCCACTGCCAGAGCACTGCACAGATGGAGTGGATTGAGCTTTTGTCTTGAATAATACAGCCCTCTTGCTCTGCCAACCTGAAATGCAACACCATTCAATCCTCAGGCTGATATGTTCACCAAGTCATTGAGTTCCATCTTTCTTCCTCCCTCTTTGTCTCCCTTTGTTCTGTAAGAATTCAACCTCTGGAAGCTCCTAACTGTATCTTCATGAGCATCATGGACATGTGTAAATCGTTAACAAGATTGAGCACCAATGAGGTCGTCCTGGCTGTTTCTCTTCTTCTTCAATTCAATTCTGTTTTCCCAGTGTTGTCATCTTCCATGAAATTTAATAGCAATTCAAGGGATGGATAAGGAAATACCCTGGAGCTTGCAGCCAGCAATGGCAGTCGTGTCAGAGAATCCCAACCCTGTCTCAATCTGCTCGTAATAACAAAAATCGCAACACTGCCTTCCATCAGACCACAACAATTGCAATCAAGGGCAAAATGCTTCTCCATAACCAAAATCTCTGGCTACTCTACTTAGTATGTCCTTGATGTTTAAGCATGCAATGTGTTTGCAACCATTGAGGAAAAAAGCCATTTCTGGAATACACATTGTTTTCCGCTCACTGTCGCACCCGGAAACCTAAAGAAAAACCAAAAAGAAAGAAGAAACCATGATCACAGACATGCAATTGAAGCCAGCCACATGCCTAGAGATCACTGTGTCCTTGACGTGCAAACAACATCGAAGAAAAGAACACAATTGATGACTCACAGATGCTCCGGAAGAGACAGTGAAAGGTCCCGCCACGTTCAACCCGGCCATAGCTGCCACCTTCAATGCCATGAAGAACTTCAAGAGCCGGCCCCGAATCTACTACTGTGTGTGCTTGCACTTATTTGCACACGCAGACTCTGCAAGGGAAGGAGAGAATGGCGAAGATGAAAGCGACCAAAACAACAGAAGAACAAAAACCCCACTAAATCCCCGACGCGAATCGAGGATATGTACCCCGGCAGAATCCCTCCAACTAATAGCAGAATAGCTCTAATTATTACGCGGCAAAGACGATTTGCTGATGCAATTGGGGATGCAATTTCATACCATCGCGGCCAAGAAGTCAGCCAACGAGCGAGCGAGCGAGCGCCCGCGCGCACACCAACGCAGTGGCGCACCTTCGCACGCACCGAGCCTCCGCGAGCGAGGACGACGACGAGGACGCCGCCACCGGTCGCCCCGTGCAAAGACCCGGCACCCGTGACCAGGTCCCATGACCGGTTATGACAGGTGCGTGTGGAATCCGGCCTCAGAATCTGCTGATTCACCCGGTCTCGTGACCGGTCATGACACGCCACCGTGGAATCCGGCCTCAGAAATCTGCTCCTTCACCCGGTATCCTCACCGGTCACGACAGAAGAGCGTGGAATCCGGCCTCAGAATCCGACTCTCATTTTGTCGTAGACTACCTAGTAGCGCGACATCGTGGGGCATCTTCATTGGACGGAACTTTGGTGTATCATCCATGAGAAGACAGCCTTTAATACACAATCTTCATCCTTTACGTTACACTCTATCGATGATTTAAGAATAAATCATCCACCCGGAGCGGGGTAGAAAGGGGGCTTTCTGTGAGAGGGCTAATTTGATGCTGAGTCTCAAGTTAACCGCAAGTTACCAGGGTTACCAGATGAGATTATTAAAACATGGAAGCCGTCTTCATGGATGAATAAGTACATATGTATTACCCCTAGCTTTGATTACCGACTAGAGTAGGAATGTGGCAGTCGGTCATTGGCTGCATATATGCTCTACGGCCGCCTCATCATGACGTGGACGGCTCAGATTTAGCTCTCCTGTCACCATCGCAGTCCAATCGCCGAATCCAACGGCTAGGAACTAATCGGGCAAGTGGCTTTTCGCGCGTGACCTGGGTTTGGGTACGAAGGTTTAAATGCTGAGTTTAGGCTTTTCTTTTCTTTTATAAAAACTGATTTATTTCTTTTTCCATATTTTTAATTTTTAATTTTAAAAAAGAATTTTAAAAAATTCGTTGATGAACTTTCCCAAAAGTCAGTAACTTGGATGACATCTTGCTGACTTGGGGATTACAGGGGTTGATGGTTTATATATATATATATTTATTTATTTATTTATTTATTTATTTATTTATTTATTTATTTATTTATATTTATTTATTTATTTTTTAAAAAGGGGTTACCAGAGACCACAAAGGGTCAAACATGACCAACTGGTAGGCCTGAGTTCAATTCTAACCGGGGTTATTGTTTGACTTTTGTGAGTTAGGTGGTACCGTGAAACTCCCACAAGGGGACTAAAGCCAAATTTGGCTACAGGTGAAAAAAATAAATTTAGGAATATATTTATTTGGCGTGTAGAAAACAATTTAGGAACCCTGTTATACCCTATTTTTGGCAACATGCTGGAACCTATTGTCTAAATCTGGCAATTTTTTCATTAAAAATAAATTCCTCAAAATCCTTTGTCTGAGTTGCAAGGCTTTTTTTCTTTTTTTTGGGGTGATCAGGATGTGAAATATTCTTTGGGTACCATGGTTTAAATTCCCAAAAATCCACTTAAATTATTTTAAAATATTACAAATGTCCCATGCTTAGACTAAAATCATCAAATTAAATTAGAATAAACCAAGGTCTTCAAGTTCAAATATAGCATTTTTGGGGGGCTTAATTTGGCCATTAATAAGAGGCCTCGCTCAAAACGGTAAATGTATAGGCCATGCCCTATTGAATAAAATAGTGCAAGTGACTTGTGACATTGGTCATATGTGATGTGAGGCATGACATTACATTCATGAGTCTTTTTCCTCTCATGTATTAAAATATAATACAATGTGTGAAATCAACACATAGGACTTGCCTTGTTGAATAAATGCATGAAATGACTTGTGACATTTTGGTCATATGTGATGTGAGACATGACATTATGGTCATGATTTATTATTATTATTATGGTGTTTAAAATATACATTTAAATTTTTTATCTTTTTTTTTTTTGATTTGAAAGTCTAATTTTGCTCACATATTTGTTCATTTTGATTATCTTATCATTTCTTGGGCTTTGTGCTTCTCTTCTTTACACTTCCAATGACAATCAATTGATGTACTAAGGTTAGAACATTAATATATTTTCATTTACTCCTTGAATTCTGCAGTATCAACACAAAATTTCATATGAATTTTGAGTTTTTCATGAAATCAAATATTCCAGTTCCATTAATTTGAAGAAATGAAATTCCACCTTCACCTATGGAAAACATTTAAAAGAAAATTGTGTACCAATTATACCAAGAAATTCATATCAAACCATATCAATCTCTAAGATTTAAAGAGGATTAATCTTTTGTTCAATGTGATTTTTTGAATTCAAATATGTGTTAATCTCATTTGGGAAGATGAAAACATTGGTTAAACATATTGGGTGTAGTTTGACAATTTATGATAGTGAATGGCATCCATAATATTTGAAAAAAATCATTAGTTGAAAAACAAGAATTATATAAACTATATTTGTCAAACACATGTTTGTCAAACAAGCAAAAGGTCACAAATTTTCAATTTCTAATGATTAGCAAAAGCCTTTGTAATGGCAATGACTTTTGCACAACATGAAAAATACTTCAATAAAAGGGTTCTCAACAACTTCAAGTTCCAATTTATACAAATAGAGAGACTAGAGCCCCCACTAACATTATGGTCCCTAGAACTTAAGCTTAGCATGTCTATCAATTGGCATTTTTCACATGGAATTGGTATCCAAAAAGATGACTTATGTAACCTAAAGCTACTCTACTTAAACTAGGTCTAATGTACTAAAATTTGTCCAAGGCTTTTGCATTGGGCTTTTGTATGATGTAATATTTTACTATTGTTGGAATCCATCACAAGGTTTTAAATAACTTTTGTTTGAATTTTTTTTGTTGAATGTATTTCTATGAATTGAACTTTTTATTTTTATTTTTAAAATTTGGTCATGAAAATTAATGTAAAATGCGATGGAATATCAACTATGGCACATAAATTAATCTTGTGTTGTAATATAATGTTCTTTTAATGTTATCATATTACAATTTGAGGAACACAATTCAGTAATTTGAATATAAAATATATTGGTTTATAAAAATCATGCCTCAAAAGCAAAAAAAACCATACAATGTTAGTAATCCAAATCAAAAAATACATTACACAAATTTTTGAATTCCACCTTTTACAAGCCAAAAAAAAACAATCTTTTCTCTTTGCTTCAAAGAGAAAACGAGAAAAAAAAACTTGTGATCCATTTTTCCTCCTTTCCAATCTTGCAAGTAAAGACAATTAAAAAACTCACTTTCAATTCTTGAAAGACCACATAGACAATGGCAAGCTCAACAACATTTTTCAACCTACAAAACTTTTACGACCCCCCAAGTCACACATAAAGACAAAATGAACAAAAGAAACACAAGAAAAAAAATGTTTCAAAAAAATTAATGTCAAGGACTGTTGCCCCAAATCACTTTTTTTTATAGACATTTGTAAATAGTGTATTCAGTTTTAAATTGTTTCAAGTCTTTTTAAAATAAGGTTAGATAGTAAAACTAAGGGTTGTACAACACTTGTATACAATATATGATTGTTAGATTCATTACAAATTATTCCAAACGCTCCAAATACTTTTTTTGAAATATATCAAATAAAAAACTCAATATTTTCAATATTAATTTTGACTTGAAGACATGTAAAAGTAAGTGGTGGTTACACTTGTAGTACATGTTTTTGTGTTAGGACTTGGTCAATTTTATAGTTGTAAGTAAGGTCATCCACATGGATAAAATTTGGTTTCCTTGGGGCCACACTTGAAAGGGAATTCATCATACATACTTGGAGACTTCACTTGACAACAAAATTAAAAAGGCCCTTTGAAATAATGAAATGATAAAAAATGGGAGTGAAAATACAAAATTCATTACCTTGCATTGGTTTCACAGAAATTTTTTCAACTGAACTTAATATCTACCAAACAACTTAAAAAGGTTATTTGTCATCGTTAATTAGTCCATTGCATTTTTTATTATTCTTATCCATCACCAAGGTCCATGAAATCTAAGATGTCAAAATGAAGTTCCACTGGTTTTGCAGCCATTTTTTCAATTTCAATTCTCCAATCTATTTTTCTCTTTCATCATCATAGATTTATCTTGTTTTTAATCTTTTATTTTGTGAAGGTTCAACTTTTGTTAAAAGTGTTATCAAAATGTTTTATAGCTAGTTTTTGGCTCTTTCAACATCTAGTTAGCCACATATCGTAGGCTTCAAAATGTTGATAGTGTCAAAATTGTGCCACAAGTGTAGTAATGAAAGTGACCAATTCAATATCCAAATATATCTTTAGAAAGGAACATTGATGCAATCATTCACCAAGTTAATATAAATATCATATTTAAGATAGTTAAAGATATTGGACATTCATTGTTTTGATTCTATGAAAATTTTGATCACATAAGTTGTAATGAAAGAATGATGATATTATTCTTTCACAATTTCCTATCTTAAGCAATTGGTTTAATATGGTGGCAAATGAACTAATAATTTCCACATGAACAAAGGTTTCATACAATGAATTTTTTCCTTGATGGCAATGCATTGTGATTTAAATTGTGTTCCTTTGATGATTTGACAACATTTCACAAAGGCATATGCTAGCATATAAGTATATAGGAGGACCAAAAAAACCTTTAACAATCTTGGCTTTAATTGGTAGTTTTTAAATGTGTTGCATAGCTTCAAAGAAAGAGAGTGATTGTTATTAACCATGGATTTCTTTTACAGAATCCCATAAAGAATATGTTTTGTACATATCATTGTATTTCTATGATTTTTTATCCTAAATTTTTAGGATACATATTCCATGTTTGCAATAATTATCAACAAAATTTTATTTTATTAAATCATAAGGGAAGAAGGTTTGGCAAATATGAATAAACCTTATCATAAAATATTAAGGAGCCCATTAAAATGAACTTGATCCTTGATAAATTTCATTGTACCACATGTATATATGTTCTAAATCTAGTGAATCCAATGGGGAGTGCATGTTTTCATTTCATTTGCTAGTGTATTTGATTAAACATCATATTATGTTTTGACCAAAAAACAAGGGATCATTGTTTGGCTGCAAAAGGATTCCCACAACAACAAAAAAAATTCAAGACCACAAATTATTCAACTTGTAATAAAAAAATTTAACTATTAGGTTTCATAATATAGACTCCACAAATTTATATGCACACAAGAATGACCATCATGAACATTCCTTGACACAAAAATGTTATAAATTAGTCGTAAATCACATCAAATATTAACATTGTCATTCATATTAGATGATTACATCGCCACTACGAATGGCAATATAAGCATGGTTGTGGAATGAATCATGAATCATTTCACTTGGAACATCACAAAACTAGCATATAAAGGAGTCCTATCTAATCAAAAATCTACATAGGGGAACACAAAAATTGACTTGCAAACTCACACATTGTTTATGCTATTTATCCAAGTATTTTCAATTAGTTCAATAGTTTGAATATACAAGCTCAAATTCCCAAAATTTTGTTCTTTGATGTTCTTCTATCCTTCCCCAACTTTTAGTCCCCTCTTCCTTTTAGTTTTCTCCCATAAACTAAAATGACTATAATGTGCCCCCAATTAAACATTCAACTTGATTCTCACCCCCTTCCCCCCACCTTAACTTTAACCCCTCAATCCTTATATCAACTTCATCCCATAACCATAGAAAAGTTTCCTTCACCAAATTATATTTTGCATGTTGAAATAATTGTCCACCACCAAACATGAATTTTCATTCCCCTAAAGAACCTCCAAAGGTTCCAAATGGTTGTAAAGTGTAGCAAAAAAATACAATCAACATTTTATGGTAAATTCACAACCTTAATTTTAGCCTAACAAAAATGCCAACCTAATTTGGTAGTGTGATGCTTTCAAAGTAGTGGATTCAAGGATAAAAAGGAAACAAATTTTCAAACACCCATCCATTCTATTGATCAAATTCTAGAATTTGGTATCATATATATCATACCCCTTAGCTTTACAAATTTATTAACAAGGAAAAAATTCATTCCCTTGAGAACCATGAAAAATTACATCTTTGTGTTCAAAGGCTCAATGAGTTCACAACACCTTTACAAAGCCCACAAATTAAGCTCCTTGGACAATTATCTCCAATGGCATAATAAATAGTGCAAGGCTTGTGATTTTATCTACAAAACAACTAACAATTGAGTCAATATGGGTAGAAGTACCTTTTTCCCACTTCCACATCTCAAGAAATGAAGATTGTAATTGACCAAGTTCAAGAAACAATGTTAGTCTTTATTCCTCCAACTTCATGTCCAATATGCCCAAAAATGTGATGTATATTACAAATCAAATTGCATGGCATTTAAAAGTGGTGAAATGATTGGAAATTTTATTGTGTTGAATTTCAAAATGCACAAGTGACCCTTGCTTATTTCTTAAAGAAATGACAAGATTCATTGCAAACCAATCTATTGGCCAATAAATGAGTAAAGGGTTCCAAAATTTGGAAAACAATTGGAGCTTCATTTGTTTGACCGCTATATATAGATGATATGCAATGTAAAATATTTCTAAAATTAGGTAATAATCATTTGACACAATGGGGATTGACAAATGTAGATCATCAACAATGAGGTTTTAAAGTCAAGAATGTGAAAATGAAGTGATTTTGGGGGGTTTTAGTCATTAAAATTTAGAAAAAAAGCTAAAATATGTATGTCTAAAAATCTTAAAGGATGCTTAAGTTTTTTTCCCTATCATATTTTGTTTGTAAAAAAAATTGGTTAAATGTTCCTACGGGTGAAAGCACACTAAGGTGTAACACTTTTAAACCCATGTGGAAGTCCATAATTGCTTAAATTAACATTCCAAAGGTAGTGTGAAGGCAAGATACCTTGAATCACAGAAATCATTTTATAAGTTATCATTAAAAATTTATTATGAAAAGAATTTCAACCCTAGTTTACCTTATGGAAAACTTAAATTTAAAGATGAACTTCTAAACTATTGTTTTTGTTAAATAAAAGACTTAATAAGGAAAAACCATAATTCAAGGTACATAAGAAAAATTGCTCATTACAATCCTTCCAAAAAGTCTTCCTTGGTATCAAGCTTACCACATCATATTACCATTAAGTGTTTTACTCACTAGAAAACATTATATGAAGGTGTGTGGAGTCCATACTCATCGATTATGGATTGTTATAAGTTTTTGAGTACTCCTTTGAAAGTCCATTATGTTATGGCTATTCAAATACTATCCATGAAATTCATACAATGTGCTTATATTATATATAACATTGTAATGTTGAGTCTTTTATCATTTTAGTCAATTATATTTAATCACATGGCTAATTACAAATCCTAAAATCTTACAAAAATTTCCTTGTGACAACATTTTATGAATAATGTAGTGTGTTTTCACCCCTAGGGATGTTCAACCTTTTGGCTACATTAAAAATTAACATAAAATTCTAACATTGGTCAATTCCTTTGAAGTTTTTCCATTAATAAAAGGCTTTAAAAAAGAATAAAAAGATAAAAGAAACAAAAGATTTTGAATGCAATGAAAGAAATGGATGATCAATGCAACAAAACTATTGTACTTTCAAGATGGGTCATGTTTCATAATCTTATAGAACAATGTTATTGTTACCATGCACATGTAGAATGGAAGGTATGATTATATTGTTTGTTGAAGTTCATATGCATATACATATACACTAGAAGAAAATTGTCATTTTGTAATTGTATGTAATTGATTTTCAGTTGCATGCAACACATGCAAAGTTGTTAGATGCCATAGTTACATAAAACAATAATCCAATTTTGTGTTTGGGTTTAGCTTTTAAGGTTGAACTTCTTTCATTGGCCCATCCCAAATAGCATTTGGTACTTGATTTTTGAACAAAAGAAATGCACGTACTGATATAGTGTGCACACTTGGAATACAAGGCAAAAAAAATGCAACAAAATTTTTAGTTGTGAGTGCAACCAATGTAGTTACAACCTACATGTAAATATTACATGCTACATATGCCATATTAACCTAGTTTACCTACTAGCTAAATTAATTATATTATAAGTAATATAATTTAGTAAGTAATAATAATATAATATATCATTAAATGGATAATAAATAATAATGTAAGTAATTATAATTTTCATAAAATTATAATAGTTATGATTACTTATAATTAATGATCAATAATATTATATTATTATTATCTAATTTAAATTAATAGTTAATTGAGGCTAGTAACTAGACTAGGTTAGGGTGCTTATAAGGAAATTAATGTACCTTATTAACCATAAATATATTACCATAATTAATAACACTATAATAAAATTTAAATAATAGTTATTGAAGAATAAAAACGATATTATTATTAGCTATTGAATAATAATAGTTTCTATTAGCAAATAATATTATTAATAATTATAAGTATAGTTTTAATATATATTTTATAATTATATATGATTAGATACAATGAAATAATAATAAAATACTAACATATGTTTTAAAGCTAAACTAACTTTGATCAAACTAATTACAAGGCTAAATTAAAAATGGCTAAATTAATTTTGGTTCAACGAACCATGGTTAAATTAATTAAAAAATTTAATTTATTAGTTAATTTATCAAAAGTTAGTTTAGCGTCATAGTTAGATTTGACATTATTAGTTTAGCTAAAGTTAATTTAGCCATGGTTAGTTTGACCTTGGTGAATGTGAATTTAACCTACCTATTTAACTAATGTTTTGCATTGGGTAACATTAGTTAACATGGGTTTAACTTTAATACTAAAAGTTATAATATTATTATACATAGCCTATGTAAATATTTTAAATGTATTTTGCAAGAGGATGGCAACAATTCAGACCATCTTTTTTCCACAATGTTCATCTTTGGTTTAGCCATTCTCAACATCTTTCTACCTAATGTAGTTGTAAAGGAGAGGAAGGGTTCCCCTCCTCTTCACACGTATGTATGGGGGTTAGGTTCTAAGGAGCCTACGTCGTGTAAGAACACTAAGTAGTGCACTTTTTTGGGGCCTTTCACCACTTCAACAATTCTAACAAATGCCCCCTTCCCTTCCCTACTATGAACATCACTCATTTTTGTCCCCTCTATTTCTATGGGGTCAATGTTCTAGATTGTGAACTTATTGTGAAAGTCTTCACCTTTTGTTGGATGTATTTTTGTTGCACCTCACACCCAAGCACTAGTCAAAACATTGTAGAAGTTTGGCAAATCACCATAGGTACAAGTTGTTTCAATTCACTCATTTTCACTAGTGTCCATCTTTGGGGCCCCTAGTTGTTGATTTTCCTAGGATAATTTATGAAGCATACCTATTTGTCTCAATAATGATTTTATGTAATGTGTAAGTGCTCTAGAAAAAGGTTGAAAATATGAATGACCCTTGGTACCTTGTCATATGCACTTTTTACTCTTGGTTTTGGGCCTTGACACTAGGATGGTGTTGGTGAAAATGTTTCAAATTCTTGACCCCAAATACCTTTAGTGTAAGCCAAGGTAACAAAGGTTGCACATTTATAGCTCTTGTCTTTGCCCACTTGAGGTTGCATTGATTAGCCATCACAATCGCTTCTACAATGTCCGTGAATGCTAGTAATAAAGGTCATTGTGTCTAGAGTTGGAACATCCTTCACCAATTCAACTATTTTTGTCTCTAACTCTTTGCATCGACCAACATTCACTTCCACCATATGCGATTCATCATCATTTTTAGGCTCAATCTTTGTGGGATTCCCATTATCCATTTCACATTGATCAGTGGGTTCTTCATGCAAAGAATCATGTGTGCAATCAAAATTAGGTTGTGAAGAATGAAATATTTCGTGCACATCCTTTTCAAATTGAAGATCAATTTTTTCTTTCAAGCTATTATGGGTAGATATTGTTGATATAAAATGTTTGTGTGTGGGGTTTGAAATCCCTACAACAACTTCTGGCAACTTCCAAAGCAAGACTCAAAATATTTCCCTCTTTCAAAATTTCACCTTGTCTTTCTAGGTTTGGGGTCAAGTGCAAATTATCCTTTCATTACTTGCAATTAGGTTTGATGCATCAAAATTAATGCAACAAACATTATTAATCTCAATAATTTGAACATTGATCAAAATTTGGTGGTGGTTGTTGTCAAGCAATGGTCATTAAATAGATCCATGACACAACACAATGTTCCTCCTCTTTGCTAGTTGTTGTGAATTTGGCGACAAGGTAGTGCACGAGTGAAGATTCTAAATGAATGCATCATTCAATGTTGGTGTTACAAGATTCAGCTTTTGGACTCCTTGGAATGTTGAGTGCGGTGTCATTCATGGTGATTAGGATCGTTGTGGGAATTGGTTCTTGAATCTAGATCATAGGAAAATGGGCAATGTGGCAATGGAAGATCGTTGATGGTGTTATGGCTATGCACATGATGCATTTTTAGGAAGAAATTGATTTCAATATAATTAAATGGTCAAACTAGGAAAATATACAAATATAAATGGAGTAATAAAATTGGAATTATGGGTATGTGAACAAACTTCCTATAATTTTCAAGCTTCTTTGTGAAGGTTGTTCATTGATTCGATGTCACTTCAAACAATTTGAACCTACATCCTCATTTTCACATGTTGATCTAGCCAAAACACCTCCTTGATCTCATGATTCACCTTTGTGTTAAAGCCAAGTAGGTGGCCTTCCTCCTAACTTTTAATCCAACCCAACACCTGAGATATGAATTTCCTAAACCAATGGTAAGATTCAACTAGGCCCTTATGGAACACTTGGGTAGGTGGTAATTGGACAAAGGGAAGATAACTCTTGTCCAACATTCCCAAGATGATGGTGAGCTGCTCATTTGAAGCACATTGTGTTTCGATTGCCCATTTGTGTATGATCTTTGCATTGCTTGCCAAGTAAGCCGGTGGAAGTGGCAATAGTGGAAACATCCACATGCTTTGGTAGCTATTAGAATACAAGAATTGTCACAACAAATTGTTGATGTACGTTGTTAAATAGGGTCCAAGCATGATAAAGTATGCCAAAATACTAATCTTAAAAAAATTTAATTTCAAAACAATCTCTTTTCAACATTAAATTATAAAAGATATTAAAAACCTATTTAAATTGCATTTTGAGATCATATAACACTTCATTGAGTTTATTGTAAGTTGTACATAAAGTTTGAAGAATTACTATATAAGAAAAATAAATGAAAAATATGTTCTAAATTGGTTGGTTGTTTAAAATTTTCAAAATATTTTTACATTAAAACTTTGATAGATTATGACTAGAATATGAAAAGTTGAAACTATATCCATATACACTAGGCCTTCATCAACTTGAAGGTATAATAATTCTAATTGATGTTTTATTTTCATGTACTTATAATTCAATTTTTTAGAACTATGACATGTACTTTCTATATTTACATTTCAAAAAATATATTTAAATGCATATTAAAACATGTGTTCTTAAATATTATGCAATGAAGTCAAAGAATTTATAATCATTAATCATTGACTTAAATAATATTCATGGATTCAATATGTTAAAATATATTTTATAGATACTTTCCAAAAAAATAGCAAGTGTTTTCAACTAGCATACTTTATCATGCTTATACCTAATAATGTAGATTAGTTAGTGGTTGGGTCAAACTATTGGTGATCCCTTATCCCCTTTGATTAGTCTTTTTTTTGGGTGAAAAATTGTCAAATGGAAAAAAATATTTTCAAAGTGGCAAAATTTGAGTTTTATTGTGTTTTTAAGTTGCCAAATTTTGACCAAAAAATAGAAAGATATATTGATAATTGCCAAATGCTACACTAAATTTTAATAGGTCGTTAGAAATATAGAAAGATGCTCCAAAAAAAATTATTTAAAAATTTTGTATTCACCAAAATTGACTAAATCATCTTTAGAATTATCGCCACCTTAGCTACATGACAAAATTGAAAAGAAATTGATGCCTTGAGCCCTAGCAAAATTGTTGCAAAATTTTGAAAAAGAGCTACTAGCCCCTCAAAGGGTGTTTTTTTGCTAGAGAAGATAGTGGAAATTTCCAACAAGTGGCTAGTTCAAAAAGGATTTTGGAAAAAAAAAAGCAAAAAAGAAAAAGTTCTTTTTTCACATATTTGAGAAAAAAGGAAACCCTACCAATGTTTTTCTTTTCGGAAATTTTTTGCCACTTGGTGACAAAAAAAAAAGATTCACCAAAATTTGATATTTTCTTTCCCTTAGTGTAAACCCGTAAATCATTTGGAAAATTACACCAAAGTTTTCAAGCCATAAATTTTTTATGAAAAAACCCTAATCTTTGCCGCCAAGTTGAAGCATGTTTCTTTTTTTTTGCGATTTTTCAGATAGTGGCAACATATGTTTTTTGGGAAAGTTTGGAGGTTTTTTGAAAATCAGTGCAAATCAATTGAATTTGGGGATTTTAAGACAGATGTCATGATTTATTGGTATACCAACCAGCAAGCGGTAGGAGGATTACAATTTTATTTTATTTTTTTTAGGTTTTTTTTTTCTTAGGTTTTTTTTTTTTTTTTTTAGGTTTTTTTTTTTTTTTTTTTTTTTTTTTTTTTTTTTTGGTTTGTTT
>Ga0209611_10003346_pt1 | contig 27869 bp, 28 predicted proteins | sample S1TSphgellanicum_3_FD_187693 | JGI IMG/M metagenome (GOLD analysis project Ga0209611, IMG submission 187693) | Host-associated microbial communities from peat moss isolated from Minnesota, USA - S1T2_Fc - Sphagnum magellanicum MG (SPAdes) (version 2) | ecosystem: Host-associated > Plants > Peat...
GCTTGGAAGGAACTGCACAGTTGTTTTGCATCGACGGATCAATAAATTCGTTGGTTAGTATCAGAGCTTTTGATGCTTATTGGAGGTAGAAAAGTTGGGGCGCCACCGCCGTCGCTAAGGTTCAACTTGTTATTTCTTAGTCTGCCGATCCCTTGCCATGCATCACACCTCGCCTTCCGGATCTTATTAGCAACGAGAAAACACTCGTTCAACTTGGAGATCTATTGATCTTTTGAATCTAAGCTTGTTTAAACACCATCAAAAAATGTTAGAAGTCAGCTAAAAAAATTGACATCGAACTTAGAGGAATGGGGGGCCCCCTGATACACGCCTAGGAAGTGGAGAGCCCATCGTGCACGGAAAGTGCAGAAAGTTGTCGCCATTGTTCTCATCAGAAGAAAAGATTGAGGTGACATGCCCTTTTAGGCAAACCCTCAAGTGTGGGGGCCTATTTAGTCGAAGCCCAAGTCTAAGTCTAATTGTTGGGCTAGGTTTGACTCTTGGTTTAACAAACTCATGAGCCACATAGGTGCCAACAAGTGAGGGTTTGACTCTTGGTTCGACAAACTCATGAACCACATAGGTGTTGGCAAATGAGGGTTTGAAGAAGGGGTTTGAGGTGTTGGCCTCGGGGCACAAAGTCCTTGAACTAAACAAAGCTTGTTTTTAGGTTAGGAGATGAGAAATGGTAATCCCAAGTGGCAAAACATTTGATGACTTGGGAAATTCATAGTGGGTTTTAGTCTCACATGTTTAAAGGTTAGGAATAGCCCAAGGTTGTGAGATAAATCTCAATGCCAAAGTTTCACCAAATGCATGATTTTCCATGTGTAAATAACATAGGTACTTAGGGAGGCACAAGAATGGAACGAAAGTAACAGTGAACAATGCCAAGGCATAAACAAGTGCAATAGGTGGCATCAAACAAGCTCCTAAGGTTGATTGGAAAACCTTTTAAGGCATAAAGGAGGTGAACAATTCAAAGCATATGGTCTCAGACGAGACTGATGCCCAACACACAAGTTGTGGTCGAACCCAAGGCCAAGAAGAAGTACAAGACTAAAAAAGAAAAAGAAAAGGACACCTATGTGGAAGAGTTGATGATAACAACTCAAACCATGGTGATGAGGAGTTTCTTTGATGAAAAGGCCCAAAGTCTAAAAGACTTGGTGGAGGAAATGGCAAAGCTTCCTCCACAAAACACTAAAAAAAAAAACAAGGAAAGATGAGGCAGGTCTGAGTAAAGCCAAGGCTTGTGAAAAGACTCCTTCCTTTATCAAACAAAGAGTTTTATTTTGTGAAAAATGGAAACAAATTATTGTTTATTCATCACCATTGTTGTTTTTTCATTGTCATAGACTTAATTCATTTATCCGCATATCATCTTGTAAATGTCTAATGAATGCCATGGCTTTAAATCATCAAGTTCACATGTATTTTTTGATATAGTGAATATGACACTTCATCTAGTAGCACTTCATGTTATAGTTTTGCAACAACAAAAGAACAACATGAAGATGTAAAAATTATGTTCTTTTTTTCAATCAATGATGAAAGAACTCACTACTTGAATACGTGCATTGTGGAAATATGATCAAATTGAAGGCTTCATGCAAGGCAACTCATCAGCTCATATTCAAAAGTCATGTTCTGACAATGACATAATACCATGTTGAATTTTCATATTTTTTAATTATCAAAGTTATTGGTAAAGTCAGGCGATTAGGGTGTGAGAACGGCCAGTTTCAGCATAATAGGGCATCAAATGTGTAACTAGGAATGAAATTTTACAAAACGAAATAAATGGGACCCAAACTACTGTTTCCACCAATTTCGATGGTAAACTAAGTTTCATACCCTCTTTCCTTTTTCATGAGCGCCTCCACTCCTGCTACATATATTTTCACTGCTCCTACCTGTACAACTACTATAATTACTCTCGAACCTTGTGCATTAAATGCTGAGTTTCAGCATTTCATACTGAGATTAATAAAATTTCATTATTTTGCAAATACCACTGAAAGAGGGGATAGGGAGTGAAAACAGAACGAACAGGGGGTGAAAGAGAGGATGACTTTACAGATAACTGTATTGTGTCAAAAATTGAATGTGTTTTTTGCAATTCAAAAATTGCCACTTCAAACTAGCAATTCTGTTGGAAACAATGGTGTTGTTGCTTTGCCTTGTTTTGGTAGTTTGATTTACTCTTTGCAAATTGGTTGGTGAGGTGTATGGCATTGCTAAAAGTACACCATCCAATATTGGTCAAGAGTCTTTTGAAGTGATTTTTAAGCATTTGAAATCCCTCGTCTTCATGAAACCGACAACTTTAAAGATTAAGCAAGCAAATGACTTTAGAATTCAAAACTTTGCATTACATTCCATACATCATTGTCCAAAATACACATTTATTTTGAATTTTGGGCATCATATCATTATTATGATCCACCCCATTATAATTTTAATTGACATATATGTTGACACATATAAACATGAGTGTAATACCTTTGCCTTAATGGCAAGGTTCCAATCTTAGCAAAATCATTCCCATCTCCCTTTTTTTTTTGTGTTCTTGTATGTTCCCATATGATTCCCAATAATTCATCATTATTTATCCGAGATCCTTCATGTGCATGGGAAAGGGTTTTGATAGATGGGCTCAAAAGAAATAGGTTATTAAATTATTTAAATATGCATAACATGGACATTAAAATGTATATGTTAATTTTCCTTTTCATCCATGTATGTGGGTAGGAGAAAGGAACAAACTAGTTAGGCTTGGAAGAGGTAGGTATAAACAGCACAAAATACAAAACAATATTTTGGTTTCATAAATGAATCAAGGTAAGTAGGTAGATAGGAAAGTAGAAAGGAAGGAAGAAGGTATAAAGCAGGTATTTATAATATGAGATCAACTCGAGCAATGTAGTAAACACATCACTTGGAAAAAGCTCCATTAGATACTAGTGATGCACAATAAAACCTGTCAACCAATAGAAATGCTCCAAGACTGGCTCAACTTTTGAATGGGCCATAGTCTCAAGTGCCCCTTAGGGTATTCTTGCAGGCTCAAGGGTGAACTGGCACCTACACTGGTACCTTCCCCTTGCAGGTACATGGTGCAAAAATTCAAGGACCCAAATGACCAAAACTTGCACCCTTTCAAACACACTTCCAAGAGTCCAGCAAACGAACCCCGCAACTAACTATTACCAATATTGACATTGCCCCTCTTGCAGCCTCACACATATGACCGAGACTTCAACCGGATTATGTGGGGTTGGCACATGGTACCACAGTTCACAGGAACTTGGCCGAATTAGTCTCACACATGGGGAGGACTAAACTAGTTAATAACTACACTGAATTTATGCTCGACTCTCTCCACAAGGAAGGAATACCCTTAAGTCAGGATTTACTCTTCAAAGGAATACTCAACCTGAAAAAGAAAACAAGACAGCTCGGGTCGTCCACTACTGAGTCTGCTCCTTATGAGTTGACAGTTCCAAACAAGCAATAGTTCAAATAGGAAGCGTGCAATTGCAAAATTGAACTCATAGTTCAAAATAGGTAAAACCTCGTGAACATTCGTCAAAATGTGGGAGCAAATAAAAAATTTCTTAATTTGGCTGAGGCTTTCAATTTACAAGAATCTGAGTTATTTTACACCTAAATGAAACTAGGTACTATCTTAAGTAACATTTTTAGTTTATTTTTACAAAAGCATTTCTTGACTTTTCTAGTGACTGCAGAGATCCTATTGGCAGTCAACCCATGCCACCACTAAGGTTTTCTCTACTCGGTTTTGACTCTTTTTACTATTAATTTTGCCCTTGTTTCCAGGGTTGGAAGAGTAGATCCACTTTTTGGTCTTTGCTGTTTATAAGGGACTCATTACCCCCTCCACTTTCCACCATCATTCCCCAACACAATCTCTCTCACCAACACTTTCCTGTCTCATCAACGCTCTCTTTGCACGTTCAACCTTGAAACACTACCACTTGCAGGCTACAAATCCAAACACTTCTGCAGCGACAAAGTTTCCCATCTACAACTAGTTCTTTTGTGACTTTTCTTTTTTGGATAGTGCTTGAGACGTTGTGCTTGCATTATATTATGGCCGCATGTACTGCCCTTCCTAGTGCCACAGGCTGTGAATTGATTTCTGGAAACCAATTTGCAGTGGGTCATTACAGCTCTAGTCATGGTATTACTCCTACTACTACTACTACCCTTCGCGGTAGTTCACAGGGTTTGAATATACAAGTGCCAATTCCGATGTCTAGAAAGTCTGTGCATGGATCCAAGCGTAGCAGATGTTATCAGTTGGTAAGCCCTTCTTTTGCAATCGCGACACCCGGAGAGACCAAGTTCAACTCTGTGGACCAAGACTACTGGAATTCTTGCAATCCAGCAGCCCCTGACTCTCCCAGTTCTCCGTCCCAGCAAAACACCAAAGGCTGGACTGATGGAAATGAGCTGGAGGATTCTAGGCTAGTGGCTCAGTTCCGCAGCATCGCTTTGGCGGCTGAAGATCGTAGCGAGATGCATGCCATCATCGGTGTCCAACGAGATAACTGGAACGAGCTCTGCCACATGACGGTCAACATGACCACCATCGCAGCAGCCATACTGGCGGCCATGAACAGCGGGGTCGGAGGTACCTCCGTGAGCATGTCCGTGGCAGCCTTCCTTCTCAACGGCGGTGCCGCTGGATTTATGTACTTGGCTAGCAAGTACCAGCCCTCGCAGCTCGCTGAGGAGCAACGTACGGCTTCTCGCTTCCATAAGCTGCTGGCTAGGGACATTCAGACCACTTTGTTGATCGATCCACGACTGCGGAAGGATGCGCACCTGTACATGGAAGAGGTGATGGCCAGGCTCCAGGCTCTTAATGTCGGGTTTCCTCTGCCCTTGAAGCCCAATGGCCTTGAGAAATTCCCCAAGGTTGTGGCACCCTCAGTGCTTGGCCCTGTTGCGGACCTCACCAAAACCGAAGTCCCAGCCAACAACACGAACGGGTGGACCAATGCAATCACGAACGACCTCCAACGGACAGCTGAAAAGCTGCAGACATCGGACATCGCAAAATATGTGCGGGCGGCCGGAAACAAGGAGATTGCTAACAAAAGGCTAGCAATATTGGCTCCAGTGTGTGCAGGCGTTGCGGCTCTTTTGAGCTTACTCGGATGTTGGCCAGGGATTCATTTGGCGGGAGTAGCGGCAGCCTGCAGTATAGTGGCGGTGTTGACGAGTAGCTTTTCCAACGGCGGGCAAATTGGAATGATATTTGAGCTGTACAGAAACTGCGCAGGCTACTATGCAGAGATGGAGCAAGATATTCAAAGCACGATGAGGGCACCCGTTTGCCAGAGAGAGGACGGAGAATTGTACCACCAAAAAATTGCACTCCAACTAGGACGCCGTGACTGCATGCCATTGTTTTCATCGCAGGAAAAGACTGCTGGCAAGCTCTTCTGAAGAGCTGAGCTTGTGAAAATTTCTGCAAATTCAAACACCATTTCTTCAACAGCAGCAATGAAGTTCCCCCATTTTTTAGAGCTACGAGATGGTTTTTCATGGTGTGTAAGCTAGGTTGTGAAACATACAAAGAAATTACAGAAGTGAAAAAGACTCGGCTAGTGTCATGAGATTGACTGATGAAGCCTGCAATCTCCTTCCACTTAGTACAATTTAGGTCCAGGATTGGAGATTGAATCACTGTACACTGCCTCTGTTTTCTAATTAAGTCAAAATGCTCTGTTTTTCTATCACCAAACTTTGCTTATGAGATATAATGAGATAAAATGGGGACAAGACAAGTTATCAGCATCTCCACCCATACACCCTCAGTCACTAGCCGATTTGTGGTAGATGACAGCTCTTTTGTCTTAGGTCATCTTTGTTATAGTTGATTGTCATTTCGTAGTCATGAGTCCTCTTTGCATAGGGTCTTTACCTGATTTTTGTAGAATGTTTGCTTTTGTTTTTTTGTTTGGGTTGTGTCTACTTATGTTTTCATTTGCCTTGTACTTTTGCTGCATGGGTTCCCATCCTTAATTTTTATTTACAGGGGTTTTCTTCTATTTGGGCCTCAACCAACATTTAGCACATGTCACATAGAGTGCCAATTATTTCCCCATCCCCATCCATACATATGAAAAATTGGACAATTTAAAGTGAGAAACTATTTAAATGCCATCACATGGGCCCATCATTATGGTGAGCCAATAAAAAACAATCAATTTTTTATTGCACCTTTTGAAGTTAGGGTGTCCTCTGCATATTTCTAAGTCCAAACTCAATTTCAGGCTATTTAAAGATTATACTTCATGCTATAAGTCCTGAGATTCAGAGCCAACATACTGTTGCTAATGGAGATGCTCTAACTCTAAGAACAGTATAGTCCCCCAATGTCACCAGCCCTTCTCAACATAAAAAACTGACATAATTTCAATCTGCCACCCCAGAGCACCTTACAGATTTGTAAGGTACCACCAAATACAAAAGAAAGGCTAGGGCAGGTCTTGATGTTCCAGGAACAACCATTCCAATACATACTTGTGTAAAATTGATGTAGCAATTGATGACTGGAATGGTGCAATTGATGGTCAGTGTTTCCATTCAAGGATTTCTAGAAATTATAACAGGGGCCAGATGTGTGGTTGGTGATCATTTCATGGGTATTACAGTAATACTATTACTGAGGCAATGACACTTCCCCAAGACCCTTCAGAAAGAAAAGAGTTTGGGCTTGTTCAACTCATACCATCTCATTTCCTTACATGCTAGAATCTATTGACTTATTGAAAGGGCAAAGCAGCCAAATATGAACACAAAACACTGCACGCTTAAAGAAGTGTTGTTGAACTTGTTCAGAAAACAGTCAAGAAGTAAACCTAGCAAAAGAGTCCATCTGCAACTAAGACAAAAGAGCAGAAGAATCATTTCAAATTGTTCAAAGTTGGGCACCCAATGAAACAGAATTGAGAGTATCAAATTGCAATTGCAATACTGGACGAAGTGTGAAGCAAAAGGACTTGAACCCAGCCATTAATGGTCATCAAAGATGGTTTATAATCTTTTGATTATAAAGAAACAAAACATCAGACATGTTAGAAAATAGGTTTTCAGCTAGTCAAATATTTGAATTTAAACCACAAAGGTCATATTAACACTTCTCCAACCCAACAATCAGCATTTTATTGAACTGCTACAAATAATGTTCTACAATCCTAATACACCACAAAAGACTGTGCCAGGATTGTCACTCCTTTTACTATTCCAATTTGAGGGGAAGACAAGGCTGATGCCCAAGCCAGGGCAGAAATGCATGCGTTCCCCAATGAAGAAATACACCACCACAAGATGAGGGTTGTTTGGGAGGGGAGCAGCAGGTGGGAAATGGGCTGGTCAATACATAATGAAGTAGATAAGTCTGGGAAAACCAAGATAGGATTTGAACATTTTGCCTAATGGTACCATGGCCAAACTCCTGAGGCAATCACCCCAAGACCCTCAACCCTCCCCTACTGAGACCCTGTAAATGTTGATGATTCAGCCTAGGCTGCAAATTTGGACTCACAATAATTTTCAATGTACTCAAAAGTCATACTCTTGGGTCTCTCAATTGGAAGGCCTAGTGCTCGGTCCCAAATCAGCTGCAAAATACCAACTTAGAGTCAATGAATTGTTTAAGATATCACAAAATCTCTAATGATAAACTTGGTGCTGGATGTAATTGTCATGTGAATGTCATCTCTTTTTCTTGAACTTGTGTGTACAGTCAGAACATAACAAGCGTGGAGTAGTCGTCAGAGTTATCATTTTGGAATATACAGATTCTTCACCAACAGTTCAGGGTTACAGTTGGAGTTGCCAAAATGGTCCTCCCTGTAAATATGATACAAGCCTGTAATTCTCTTCAGTAGAATATAATCAGATCAGGTTGCAGAAGTACAAGAGATATGCACTGAAATGCACAATCTTAAGGCAGCCTCTGTAACACCACACTCTTTTTATTCCTCCTCAATTCAAACAGCTTCTCTTATATATTTACCTATAAACATTTTAGGACTGAACTGTCATGTTCTCATCAGTGGCAAAGAAATTTTGCATTAGAATTTACCTGGGATAGGACACCCAAGGCTCGAGCCACCCCAAACAGCACAGTGTAAAAGCTGTAACATGTATCACAAAGAAATTTAGAGACTCCCCAAAAGGGTTCTGCTGTTTCATCATCTGTGATGAGTGATGTAGTCACCATATAGAACAGAAACTCTCCAGTTCAGCAACACCACTGGATGTTATAGAAGGAACTTACTTTTGTTCTGTCAGGCCAAAGTATTGAAGTAGAACCCCACTGTGTGCATCCACATTAGGGTAAGGATTCTTCACCTGCATAGAAACTCATTTCTCAGCATGCCAGTCTTACTGTCATCTACTAAAAGTTCCTTTTCCAAAGAACAGCATGACAGTTTGTTTGCTGGCTCACAGTTAACTGATTTGTTCGAAAGATGGAAACTATTCAAATGCCAAATCCCCTCTCGTTGACTGTATTCAAATAGCTTCTCCATCCAAGGTCAACTCCAATTTCAAACGCCTCTTACAGAATAGTTTCAGCATGGATAGATATTATCAGCAATTATTCATGTCATTACTCAAAGCAATCCATCTGGTGCTAATATCTCAACATAATAATGAGTACATGGCATCACAAGAAATGACAGGCACACAGGTGTCAAACTTTCAACAACAGCCCCTTTACCTTGCCACCCTCAAGCAAAATAGGGGGAACAACCTCAAACAAGTCTGAGACCTGAAAAAAATACACCCATAAAGACACTGGATTATGTTAAAACTTGGAGCTCTTTGGGACTGATCACTTTGGACTTATGCATACTTAGAAAAGTATGGTCATGAGTTTCAAACAGAACAAAGCAGGGACAGAAGACTGCATCACCATTTTGAACATGGGATCATTGGGAAGATGCTTGAGGGCAAATTCACGCTGGCACATGTATCGGGGATCTGTGTTCCGCAGAACAGCATGTCCAAAGCCAGGCACCACCTAACCCCATTGCCCATCATAACTAATGTCAGTTTTCTGTCCATGGATAAAAGTCCAATACTGCATTGAGGCTCAAGTTCCCCTACATGCAAAAAAGCATGGATACAACAAATTCTTTGCTGAACTTACTCATGAGTGTTCCAAGGTCAGGATACAATGAAAGGGATTTGCAAGAAGTAAAGCTAGATCTTGATTGAATGGCTTTGATTACCACTGTCAAGAATAGAAAAGCATCCAGGCTCTATGCAAGCATTTTCATCGCATGCTGCAGATGAAACTTCATTGACATGTCCACAATGTTCATGATGTTTTAAGGAGTTAGCTTCCTAACCTTGCCACTCTTCAAGGTTTTGTAAACATATTCAGAAAGCTGTTTACGGCTGACATCACTTCCAACCTGTGCCACCAATTCTTGAAGCCACCTCAGGACTTCCTGCCACCTTTCCATATATCAGTAAACTGTAGTATGTTATGGTTCATATTCAGTCCTCTATCCAAAATGGGCCACAAATGACCGATGTAGAGCGTTGCCACAATGAGTCAAGGACTGGCAAATAGCTGATGTAGAGCGTTGCCATGTACCTGGTTTGCAAGGCCATGAAGGGGGCCTGCCAAGCCATTCATCCCAGCAGCAAATGAGAGATATGGATCTGATAGAGCACTTCCAACCTGAGAACAGAAGCACATTTTCAAGTGACAAACACATGAAGCTACCCACTAGAAAGAGTCTACTGTTAACACCCCAGAATTAGCTTCGAGTATCAGGCATTCAACATTTAGGATGATGTGTTAGGAGTTAAATTACAGGGTTCAAGCTTCCAGATTGAATACTAGAAGTCAGGAGGTGGAGTTAAAGGTTTGGTTAAGGGATTAGGACTGATGTTCCCAGGAAGGCTTAAATCCAGAAAAAATCAACTTTCACAACCCAGCAGGAACATTGTTTTATCTGACGAGACAGGACAGAACAATTACATCTGATTGACAGCTCTGTCTAGAGGGCAAGAGAAAATGAAAGGAAAACTGCACTTACAAGATGAACTGTGTGAGCACTCACATTGCCTCCCTCATGATCACTGGCACCAACACATCCATATCCCTCAGATAGAAGCAGTGATACCATTCAGAGTCCAGGCAATCTGCTAGCCTTTACCCACAAGGTGTTTACAAGTTCAGTTTAAAATCACATGAAGTTTCCAAGAAACAGAAGCTGATGATGACCTGTGAATGCTGATATATAGGCGCATGAGCTCATGCATGAGCTCATCCTGAAACCCCAGCATCTGTGCAAAATTTGCAGCATAGTCCACATTGGGATCTGCCTCATGCAACACACCTCCCTTGTAGGTCCTGTAACAAAATAAATTTTCAGAATATCTTAATAAGTTTTGAGAACTCCATATTCTCCATACTCGTGACTTTTTAAAGTCAACCTGAATAGATATTGATAGACAACCCACAAATATTATTAGAGGTAATTCAGATCCAACAGCATATTGTCAGAGGGAAAAGAGCAAACCTTAATACCAATTGACAGAAATTAGAGGACATGTGATTCATCACAAAGGACAGATCTTTCCTCCTTCCCTTCCCCTTACATCTCTCTAAAGGAACAATTCCTGTTTGCACAAATATGTTGGCTGTACAAACAACCCAAATTTCTTGAACAACTGAGGTGTGCATTTCACCTATTTGCCTGCCTTACTTGCACCCTCATTCATTATCAAGAGTTCCACATTTTAGGTTCTTCTAGGGTTCAGAGGCATATCTAAGCACTAGCTTGTAAAACTTTCAAGCCTTTACAAGAGAAAAGTACCTGGAGTAGATGAAGGCTGCAACTTCAGGTAGTCGTGCAATCAGATTCATGGCATCCTCATAAATGGGTTCCCAGTACCTGCCAACATAGAATGGTCATTTGAGTAAACAAAAATGAGGCCTCTAATAAATAAAATCGAGGCCTCTGTGTTCCTAAAGTTCAAACTGCAATTGGTCACAAGTAAGCAAATCTTGAATGAGTTGCTTCCCACAGAAAATCAGTCAACTTATGCTCACTTGGTCTTATGAATTCCTGTTTCATAAGCTTTTGCAAACTCACTTTCAGTCTGCATACATCCAATTGCAATGATACTGTCAGAAACATAAAGTAAGAATGAAAGGGAAGTTTAAATACATTGACTGCCTTTACAAGCCCCATGCAAATGATCTAAAAAGCTGCAACAGGAACATGATCGAGGAAAAAAGAGAACTGTGGATGTGCACCTGCAGAGCCATGACACCAGCTGTCAATTGTGTCATTGGATGAGCAGTCACAGGGAATGCATTTATCACATCAAATACATGACCTGGAGGGAAGTACACCATGATTAATTTACATGTAGTTTGCTAGGTTTTTTAATGAAATCAAAAGAAAAAATCTGACATGATACATACTTTCATCCCTGTAGTGGTAAGCAACAGAGCCATGATGTTCCCACCTGGCACTTTGGAGCGGGATCGTAAATCAGCAGTGACTGTGTCAACTTGCTCCTTAGTGGGCACCTGAAATTTCAAAAACAATTCAGAAGTGAAGTAATGATTGAGTACTCATCTCCACTTCAAACAGAACTTGAAAGATTGTGACATGGAATTAGTGACAATAGCAACAGTGAGCCCAATAATCATAGCAAAGCCTAGAGCATGGCTTAAGAAACAATTCTACAAGTTGATATGCAGACTGACTGGTCTTTAGTAGAAGTACACAGATCTGTATTTTTGCAGGTTATATACTCCTCCACAAACATGTATATGGTGGGAACCATGTCATAGAACTAGTACTACAAATAGAATAATGGTAATATGAACAAAATGGTACCTCTCCAGTGAGCAGTAGCCACAGAAAACCTTCAGGGAGTGGTTCACCTCCCTCTTTGGCTGCTGGAAGCTTTGCTTGGCACTCAGGAAGTGAAAAGCCCCTGAAGCGAATTCCCTGCAGGAACAAAACAAATCTGTAGCCAGTACCATGAAGTTTGAAGAGATTGTGCAGAACATGGAGACACAGTACCAAGCTCATGATGAACGAAAGCTAAATGGTCATGGTGTTTGGAGTGTCACAACACTATTCAATGTGTCAAATGGGCAAATTACTGGTAAATACTATGTCTTCTTGGATGCATCAATCCTAGAAATGCATCTTCAGAAAAGCAGAGGGCAAATGAAAAGATGTTATTCTCAAAATGGAGATAGCTTCTACTGAGATGCAACTGATGTCTCAAATTTAGTGGCAAATATATGGGGAAATGCCTCATCAGGATCTAGCAGTGAGGCCTCCCAAAGCAGGCCATTGATACCCCTCATTCCTCCAATGGCCTGTCAAACTCCCACCAACATGCAATCCCCATCTTCAGAGGCAACAGGAAAACACCAACCTTGAAAAATTCTATTAGGCTCTCACCTTTCTGTTCCACTTTGATTTACAGTTAACAGTTACAATGGTATAGTCTGAGGTCAAAAATCTGGATAGGTGATCCAGGAAGGGTTTTACAGTTTATAGAATTTTGTGTCAAATACTTTACAACTGTTATTTGGCTTAGAGTTTAGCATCTTCACTATCAATAATTTTCTGAAAGAACTTATGGACAGGAGAGCACTGTGTAACATACCATGTCAACAGTGGTATCTCCTAAAGAGACTTTGCCATAATTTTTCTTTATCTCCTTTAGCCGTTCCTGTTTAGAGTCCTTCACATTAGCTCTCCAAATGACCAACAGACCACAGAAGGCTGGTTCAAGATTAGGCCAAATGACTTTTAGAGTGCATTTCTCAATAATAATAAAACTCGCATTTAAATGCAAAATAAATGGGACTCTAACCCGCTGTAATGGGACCAACTCTTCAAGCCGTGATCGCAAGTCCTGCAGAGAAGCAATAGCACGAAGAAAACCCTTAACTGTAGCACAAATAGTGCCAAGTTCAAAACACAGATAGCTCATGAGAGCAGTGACATTGATAGTGGGGCTTTGTACATAAAATCATATAAGTTGTGTTTCCATTACCGTAGTGACTTTAGTAACAGTAGTCTGGTATGACCGACCATATCTGGCTGCATGTCCAGCCTTCTTTGCTTCCTCCAACAAGACTTCTGCTCCCTAAAAGACTTGATTTGTAATCTGTGCCACCACATCATATGTCCCAGATATCTTGGATTCTAACATAATTTGACTGACTTATTTCAGATCTTGTGCCAATGAAACTGGCACTTCCTGGTTTGGATTTGAGGCTGTTTTGTATGGATTGGAGGACTTGAGTTTGATGCAATTAACAACAGTATGAATCCAATGTCAGACAGTAATACTGCAAATTCACAGAACAAATGCAGCTTGTGGTCTGTTGCAGCAAACAATGACCATCCATAGATGACTGACCATGAAGGATTTTGACTTGCACTTTTCCTGGTAGACCTAGAAAATATGCAACACAGCCAGCACCAATTGAGAAGAATAACTAAAACCCAAAATCTCAGAAGATACAGTAGGTAGTAGCCTAACCTCACTGTCAAGTGGAATTGTGACACAAAAATGGAGACAGAAAGATGATGAGAATGCAAGCCTAAAAAGTTGATGACAAGAAAGGAAGTCCATGAACTATAATAGGCAATTACTATGACGACCTTTGCCTTGATTGATAACAAGCAACCTAATTCAGGTGTAACCAGAACAAAACAAAACCCCGTCAATGATCGCCGGGGCCAACAAGTGCAGTTTGCTTCCACAATTCCAGAATCACGAAGGAATTGAACAGCAAGGAGCTTTGAATCTCCTGTTAGGAATCAACTTGCAAACTGACGCTCATAGCCTCAGTTAAAAGATAAAGAGGCGACAAACCCCCGGAGAGAGCGAAGCAAGAAACGAAGATGAAAGCTAGACAGACATACACAAGAGAGTATATATACGATCCTTGAAGGCAAACGAGGTATGCAAATTATCCATCAATCATGAGAAGAGAAGCAAAAAAAATCCTTTGTTATGCGTGAAATTTGCATTCTAAATTAGGAAAAACACAAAAAAAAAGGCACAAGAAAGTGTACCGAAGCCATGATGATGAAGAAGGAGCTGCAAAACAAAAAGCTTGAAAACCACGGCTCCAGTTCGATGCTCTCCAAAACTCGGAAAACAACTGCTGCACGCTTTCTCGCAAGAGGACCCAACTCCTCATCTCAACAACGAATCCCTTCAAAAAGCGCCTGGGATGGAATCCCTGCATTCTCGCATCGATTCCTTGTTGACCTCGATTTCCTTGTTGACATTAGAACCAAAAAAACAACAATTTAAACATAAAATGTCTCAAGTTTTTCCACCTGCTCTTCCGCCACCGGTCCACAATTTGCCTAAAGAAAAAGTGTCCGGTTTCTCACCGTCATTTCTCATTAAATTTGCATCAATGAGAGAATTAACAGGGAACAAATGCGGCCTAATACTAATAATCCTTTTGCAGGAGGGAGGGACAAAATCAGAGATAAACATCAATGCGCGCAGGCCCAAGAGACACACGCAAAGAAAAGAAGAGGAAAGAAAGAAAGGGAAGAAGATCGGAGCGCCATCTCCATCTTGCAACCATAGGTAGCTGGGCCACGAACTCCAACCGGACCGCGACTAGACCACAACCGGACCACTTAGAGACCTTAACTGGACCGTATGCAGAACGTAACTAGACCGTATTCAGACGATGACCAGAGCATTATGGTCTGGGGTGGCAGATTATTATGTCATTTTCCTGACCACATTATATGGCATAATCTTCCAATGATGATCGTACACTCTCAATAGTGACCAAACTGTGTCTATTGAACATGATTCTTTTTTGAATCTGCCGCCCCAGACCTTAATGTCGTGGAATGGTCAAGCCGGTGCCTATTATGTTGGGTAAGGTGCCAGGTGAGCCATGAAGGCCACCTAGGCTAAAACCCAACATATGGTCTCACCCTTGTCCATTCAGTTGGGTGAGTTTAGCCTAGGTTGGTGACCTTTTTGGGCTTGTTTGGCACCTTACACACCCCACAATACACTTGATTAGTCCTAAAGTCCTGACCACTCAAGATGAACTCAAACTCTCTATTTAGATTCACTAAACCTTGCTATTGAGACTAAGTCTTAGTCTAACATGGGCCGGCTCCTATTGGCCTTAAAGCCAAACCAGCCTCAGGTTGACTTGGGGGCCTCCCGATCACAACTCCTAGAATTGACCCCAAAAGGATTTAGACTGGAACAACTTGAGTCGTCCCAAGGCCAACCCTCTTTTGACCACCTCGAAGCTTTAAAAGGACAACTTCTAATCGTCTCAACTGTTTTAGTGGGTCCGCCCCCTTGGGGGGCCCAGGATAGCATTTAATCATTTGTTGAAAGTTTTAAGGGGATAGTGCCTCGCACTACAGTTTTGAAAACAACCCCCAATCATCTTCTTGGCCAACGAAAGCTTGAGCTCTTGCTTTAACCCATCCAAACCCCTAAATCTAGAAATATCTTGATTCCTCTATGCGGAGCCATTTCTGGCCTAACTTGGAACACTAAGGTGGTCTCGATATGAAGCTCACATATGTTTAAAACACTTATGTGAAAGGGCATGTCACTCACCCCCACCTTCAAGAGGTCTATGTCTTCATAGACACAAGTAACATGTCACCCTTGTCATGGCAAATCCACCCCTTTCACCACCCCCATACCTTAAGCCTTAAGGAAAATAACTAGTTTTCAGCTTAGGTGTAATTTGCATCTTAATTTTTTTTCTATTAAATGTAAAAGGATTATTAAACAATTTTTTTATCCATATTTGTGACGGTCCCTTTAACCACACTAATCCTTTATTGGGTTCACTTATCTTACCAAGCGACATTCCCCCTCTTTGGGCACCCTCAAAACATTTGAGAGTTAAGTTTCATGCTTAAGCCTATTCTTTCAATGACCCTAGGCAACCATGCCAAGGTATGACTATAAAACACACCAAAAAATGTGTTGGTTTGGGCTTGGCTAAGCCCAATCCAAGCCCCTTTCACCTTAGAAGGACATGGTCCACAATTCCATGCACTAGAAACCTCGTTCACACAAGCTTATTTTCAATTTGGGGAAATGTCATTTAATGCATGCGCATCACTACCACAATTTTGTGTGATTGAACCTTTAGAAGTTTTTTTTTCAAATTCAACTCCTTAGGTCCATTTTCATTGGTTATCATCACCTCAACTTAGCCTTCATTTATTTCTTCCATGGTCTACCCCTTTTCCTACATCTTGACCTCAAACCGACTACCATCTACCTTGGTTTCAAATTGGATATATGGCCATTTTTTTAAGTTTTTGTTTCACCCCCTTGCTTTTTGGAAGTTGATGTTTTCATCAACATTATGTTGATGTGATGGACTTTTCTTTATGCACTTTCCTCTTTCCCATCTCATGGCCACATTCCCGTTCAAATTTTTCAACCACTTCTAATAAGTGGTCTAAATGAGCGAGCTTCACCCACTAAAACTCTTTTGGGTGGCACCCTTTCCACTTGATCAAATATTGTTTGCCAATTTTCTTAGTTTGTTTTACGGTTAAGATGCACTCCATTTCCCCAACGAGCTTGTGTCTAATGAGGTTGAATCCTAGGTGGTAACATGTTTTGGTCCTTCTTTTTCTTGTCCACATGAACTAACTTCAATTTGGACACATGGAAGGTTAAGTGGGCTACCAATGTCATTGGCAACTATAAAGAATACACATTTATGTGGGGTTTACAAATGACCTTATAAGGACTTGCATATTTTGGAACGAAATTATTCACCAATGTTTCAAGCATCTTTAAGTCTTTTATGTTTAACCACATTAGGTCCCCACTTTGAACTCTATATGCCTTCATGATTTGTTGGCTTGTTTTTTATAATTAACCCACATCTTCTCTAAGAGCTTGATGGCTCGTGATTTCCTCTCTTCATGATCCTTGGCCATCTCTTCAGCCTCTTTGCCACCTTTGTGGTGAATACCCCTTGTTCTAGGAATGGTTAAATCCATGGGTTGTTTCACTTCAACTCCCAAGGCCAACTCAAAGGGACTCATTGGGCTAAACCCTTAAATCCAAATGGTCACCCCAATCCTAATGATTATCGACGATATAATTATGGAAATATTGATTCAATAATCCATTGACCTTCTGGGTTTGTCCATCAATTTGCAGGTGGAAAGCGATACTAAATTTTAATTTGGTCCCCGCCTTCTTCATTAATAATGTCCAAGATTTTGACTCAAATTTCACATCTTGGTCATTTATTATGACCTTTGGCATACTATTATGCTAAACCCACATGTAAAAAAATAGTTTCGTCATCCCCACTACTATGGCATTTGTTTGGGCTGGTGCAAATTTAACCAATTTTAAAAACATGTCTACCACCACAAAGATGACATTCATCCCTTCCCATTTTGGAAGACATGTTATGAAATCCATTGAAACACCCTCAAATGGCCCTAAAGGAATTGGGAAGGGCTTATACAACCCAAACTTCTTTTTGTGTACTAACTTGGTGCTTTGGCACTTTGCACGTTTGGACATAATGTTCTATGTCTTCCTTGATTTCAAGCCAGTAGAAAGTCTTCCCCAACAGCTCTCTTGTCATTTTCTCTCCATGGTGTCCTACCAAGGGCACATTTTGCATGACTTTTGTGCGCAACTTTCCTTTTAACACATAGACTTGTGATTGTTTCCATCTAAGCAACTTGTCTAGAAAGGTGATCCCTCTCACCTTCTTTTTCTAGCGCAAATCATTAAAATAACTTTATGTCAAATGATCTTCCACATACACCTCTTGTATTTTCCTCTTTAGAATGCATTCTCCAACAAACATGGCTTGAAAAAATTGAGTACTTTCCCAAGGCATTTTTCCATGGTATTCATCTTTGCAACTTAATGCATCTAGCACCACATTTTTTTTGTTGGGCTTATGGATCAACTCAATGTCCATAAAGGCCAAGGTATCATGCTAATGCAACTACTTAGTCATGGCCTTTAGTTGAGTCTCAAAATGCATTCATTATCTATGAAGACCTTGATTTTATGAAAGCCCAAATAACGTTGCCATGCCTTCAAGTAACTCACTATTACAAATAGTTCCTTTTCATGAGTCGACCATCTCTTTTGAGTCTCTGCTAGCTTTTTATTTTCAAAGGCAATTAGGTGTCCTCCCTACATAAGAACCCTACCTATTGCAAACCCATTCACATCCATATGCACTTACAATGGTTTCGCAAAGTCTGAGAATCACAACATTATTGTTGATGATAATTTCCCTTTCAAGAGGTCGAACACCTTTTGTTGTTTGCCTTTCCATTCAAATGATCCCTCTTTCTTCAAAAGATTGGTGAGTAGTTTAGCTAATGTCAAGAAGTCCTTTATGATTTTTTTATAAAAATTGACCAATCCCAGAAATGACCTTACACCTTTGGCTGAAATTGGCTTTGCCACTCCTTAATTGATTCAATTTTCTTTGGGTTGGGTTTCGCCCCTTCCCAAGACAACACATGTCCCAAAAAGTCCACTTTTGAACTAGTGAACTCACTTTTCACCTAATTGGCATATAACTTGTTTTCTTTGAGCTTTTGCAACACAAAATCCAAATGTGTTGCACGCTCCTTTATGGACTTGGAATCCACCAAAATGTCATCTATGTAGATGATCATGAACCCTAAACCTAAACAACATGACCAAGAACTCATATGAATTATATCTTAGTTTCATAGCCATCTTTTCTACATTTGCTTCTTCCACATGAATCTAATAATAGCCTAACTTCAAGTTGATGCGACTAAAATAACAAGCCCCATCTAGACAATTGTAAAAGGGGTAAAAGGCAATGAGCTTAATGGTGATTTTGTTCAAAGCATGGTAATTTATACACATGCGTAGTTTTTTGTCCTTCTTATCCATGAACAAAATGGGCAAACCACAAGGTGGTTTATGCAACTTAATGTATCCGCATTCCATTAAGTCATTTATTTGAACTTTGAGTTCATGTGGCTTTTTTTTTATTAAGCCAATAAGGTGACTTAAAAAGTGGTGTCAATCTAGACACCACCTCAATTTTATGGCTCACATTACAAAAAGGAGGTAAATGTTTAGGGAGTTCATCTATTAAGATGCCCAAAAATTTATTAATTATGTTGGAAATACAAGTAGGCCAAGACTTAGCCCCTTTGGCTTTAGACTTGGCACTAGATTCATCCGCATGCATAAAAATTTAAAATGAAGTCTCCTACAATTCCTGCAAGGAGATTGAATGAATACCTACCATAATTAAACTAACATGGTATTCAACTTTTAAATTAACAAACCTATGTATTAGTATAGTAATGACACTTAACTTAAGGCCTCCTTTCAAAATATCTACATGGTAAGCATCTAAAAAGGGGTTCCCTAAGATGGCCTCAATGCCATCCAAGGCGTAGACTGTGAAGTTTTTTGCAAACTTTGCTTTGCCACATTCCAAAACAGCCTTAAACACTAGTTTGTTTGTTGGTGTTGTGGATTTTTGTGCTAATTGGACACTAATGGGTTTGGCCACCTTTGTAGCCACCCACCTAAGTCGCGTTATTACACTTGAACTCACAAATAAATGCATGGCCCTTGAATCTAAAAGACACAACAACCCATTAGTTATTAACTTAAATTTAAGTAAGGCCCAAGTTGGCCACACTCACCTTTGTTGTAAATCCCCTTTATGCCCAATCTTGCTTTACATTTTTGCAATCATTGGCAAAGTGACCCAACTCCTTGTAATTAAAGCATCAGATTTTGGCAACATTTCGTAGTTTCTTTTCTATTAAAGTCTTTTTGTCCTTAGGTGGGTTCTTATCCCACCTCCTTTTTTGGCCCCTCCTTGGGCCACTTATAGTTTGCACTACGTCCTAATACTCATTCTAGTTATGAGTTACGAGACTTGCAACGTACTTGCCTTTTTGTGCATGGATTCATCTTCCATGCACTTCATAACCTTCATCATTTCTTAACAAGTTACAAGAACTTTGCTTCTTTGCAAAATGACATTATGAGCCTAAGGCTACAAGCCATGAAGGAAAGCCACTTTTTGCACATATTTATCTTTCATTGAAATGAAACTTAGTAGAAACACAAAGGTTTGGACATACATCCCCATCACTTCGACTCATCATATTGGCACAAGCTTAGTAATTCTTGCCCATCTTTAGGATTTGGTTGTGGGGAGTGAATTTTTCATAAGTTTGGCCTTGAACACACTTCAAGGTAAAGTCCACATTAAATTTGGTTTAGCATTTTTTTGTGTCATCCACCACTTTAAAGCATGGTCTTTTAAAAGAAACTACACCAACCTTAGCCAATCAACATCTATGATAATCGCTTGGGACTCAAAATAGGTCTCCATTTAGAAGGCCCATTGTCTTACCCTTTTTGCCGTACCCAACATTTGGGTCTTCGTGGCCTTCGTGGCTTCTTTGCTTGACTTAGCCCCCTTCTCCTTTTGAGCCTTTCACAACTCCAAGGTCAATTGCACATTGGTCTTTTTTTCGCTAAACACCAAAGTTTGCAACACCTTTATGGCTTCAGCCATGGTGTGCATGGAAAATGATGAAAGAACCTTTTCATTTTGAAAGACCCTAATCTTGGCCCATTTTAATTCAAGTTCCACTCAAGCTGCCTCCTATGTGATTTGGAGGATCTATTCGACCTCAAGGTGGAGCCTTACCTCTTAGGCTTCTTTTGCCACTTCGGCCTTTCGAGCCCCTTTGGCCATTTAAAGCCAAACTAACCCTTCTAATTATTTTAAGTGTTTTAGCAAGTCCGCTCCCTTGGGCGACCGAAGACAACAATTAATCGTTTGTTGAAGGTTGTAAGGGGATTGTCGTAACCCTAGCCTTGGGTTCGCGACCAAGGCAAAGGGCTTGCAAGGGTGTGACTAAGAGGAAAGAAGACCGGGAGTCAAAGCAAAGGCATTGTAAGGTTACGGGCCAAGAGGAAGCCCGAGAGTTAAGGCAGGAAGAAGCCCGGGAGTCACATCACATACTCCCAGGAGTGTTAGAAAGTGTGTGAGAGTATGAGGGAGTGCACCCTCACACTCCCAAGGCAACTCCCACTTTGGGAGATGGAGTCCCGGTGGACTCCTGAAACTTCAGAGAGCGATTACAGGGGTCAAACCTCAATGTCTTGTGGCGTTTTTTATATCATTGGAAAGCTCTTGGAGTGTAGATGTCTAAAATGGGCTCGTATTGCTCATTTGGAATCTGAAACACAAGTTATGGCCAAAAGAAAGGCCGGGAGTCGAACTGCCAATTTGACTCCCGACCACAAAAAGTTGGGAATCGACCCGATTTACTTAGCTGCAAGGGGCGTGCCACATATCGTTGAAAAGCTCTCGACAAGAGCTACAACTTTGCTGCAGACCGCATTGTGATTCGAGGTCTGCTCGCAAAGTTATGGGGCTCCAAAGTCGTGGGAGTCCCATTTGGCACAATTTCGGGACTCCCACTCGGGAGTCCCGGGAAAAATAGCCATTTGGATGTAGCCTCCGTGGAGAGCTGCAGAGTATATTATAAGGGGGAAGGTGGTGGCTTCCCCTAAGTCCGGGCCGTGGTGAGTCTTGTGTGTCCGTGTTGCCCGTGGTTGGTCCCAGCACCAAGGGTGTTCTAACTATGCACTATCCACTTTGTGTGGATTGTGTGCAGGCCCGTGTGAGTGAGTGAAGCTTGTGAGTGCCTCGCATTACAGTCCTAGTCTTGAAAACAACATCACAAACTTGCCCCCTCTTTGTATGAGTGCTTTTACAACACCTTAACAATATGTTCAACGTTCAATGTTGATACAATCATTGATATGATGTTAAGGTGACATTATAACAACATGTCCTAAAATGACATTGATATTATATTAAAACATTTGACATTTTATCAATATTAAATCAATGAAAAAAATATGACCAACATTGGCACAACGTACATTAATAAGTCATCAAATTGAGGACCATATGTTGAAGATTCAATGTTAATATGGTCATTGATACAATATGTTGATGACATTATAGCAATATGTATTGAGTTAGCATTGGGATTGTTTTGACATAATTTACATTTTTTCAACACGCATTCAATGGATAAAATCTTATCAATGTTGAGACAACACAAATTAATTAGCTATTGAATTGATGTTGTTACAACATTCATAAAGGTGGATTTTCAATGTTGTTACATATCACATAAAATCAACATAAGTTTAATGGACGTTCTAGGCCGCTGTTGGAAATTACACCTGACATGACGTTTTGTGTCCCGATTAATGGACGTTCCAGGTGCTAGGTTACACTTAACATGACGTTCTGCTTCCCTTTAGTAGATGTTCCAGATACACAACATAATATGCATTATCCCCTTCCTTTCTCTCTCTCTTCTTTCTCCGCATCGACTACGGTTTGTCTGGTTTGTTATTGTTGTCATCATCGTCTGCACGGGTTTAGGGTTTAAGGGAGGGAGGGAAGGAGGGAGAGAGAGAGAGAGAAAGTCCTTACTAGTAGTAATGGTTATATGAATCATGAAGTAGCCAAGAAGGTGGCACATGTTGTTGGATTTGGAGAAGATAGAGTAACGGAACTTCAGAACTTGCTGGGAAAAGTCAACGGCGATGCGTTACTTATTGTTGGTATAGGTGCTGGTGCTTGGGGGAGTATCTTCATCGCTTTGCTGCAGGATGCATATGGTGAATTGCACGATTTTATGTAGGTTGGAACACATTTCGCACTCTCCTGCTTTTGTTTTGTTCTCTCTGTGTATGTGTATGTGTCTATCTGTCTATTTGTCTGTGTCGACGCTCAAAGGTGTAGCTGTTCTATTCAATCTCTATTATGTAGTAACCGTGAATAAGGCATCATGGCTGGAGATGGTGCATAGTGCAAATCGTAGCAGCAGAAAGAAGCAGTGCTTGTGGATGCATATTTTTCAACAATGTGCGAGCGAATTTGAGACTATATTGCTCCGAAGATGATGCAGAAGTTATGTGGAAATCGTCCAATCAGATCATATCAGATTAGTAAAAGGAAAATAGATAATAAAATGCTTCTCTACATCATCTGCATGTACTTGATGATGAATTGATGACGATAGATATTCTCAAAATAAATGCTCGCAATGATGATGATGATGCACCAGCACTTGATATGTCATTGCTGCTCTTCTTGTGTGCACGCAAAGAGAAGGCTTTCTTGTGGTATTACTATTGAGATGTTCTTCCTTCCCATCGTAGAGAAGAAATTTTTTTCATTTCGCTTAGCATTCTATATGTTAAGAAAATTGTCTATTTAAGGGACTCAAATCCAACCTTTGCAAATGCGAATATGGCGACGAGGAGGGAAGGAAGTGGACAAACCAACAACAGAGCATATGTTTGAAATCATCAATGCACGAGAAGTGGTGTTAAGGCGTTTGATACACAAATGCGCATACCTCAAGTACGTGGAGGCAAGGTTAGGAGATCGAACATTATATGCAGACGAGATCCTACGAGATGGATTCTGCGTCAACATGATCGATATTCCTCTCCGTCCTCTCAAGGTGGTAACCAACCTACAAGAGGCTGTCTGGGATGCCAATATTGTTGTCAATGCTCTCCCTTCCATAGAGATACTCCCTGTTTTCCAAGAAATCGGACGTTTCTGGAAAGAGCGTCACACTATGCTTGTCATCATCTCGCTAGCCAAGGGTGTGGAGGCTGCGCTTTAGTTTGTCCCCCACATTATCACCCCCACACAAATGATCATTGATACAAGTCGGTTCTCTCATGTTTCTCTCTCTCTTTCTCTACAAATGGGTTCTCAAAACCCTAGTTTTGTACTCTAAAGACCCTTTTTCTTCCTAGGGAACTAGAAACAAAGGCCAAAAGGAGTGTTTGTTTAGCTGTCTACGTGTAGGTTGTGGTTTTGTTATAAAGAGTTCCAATTGCAATCATGCATTTTTATAGAACATTGCTCATACAACACCCCCACCCCCCAGTAAACCCTAAATGAAGTTCCGTAGGAGGAGAACCTCTGCAATTGTTTCTTTTGGTAGGAAGCTCTCTTGACATCCCATTTTGTTATGGACAACAGCAGATGGGAGTTCTTGGTTTAGGAGGATGCATAATCCATGTGTCCCCACTGGATTTTGATAACTGTGGAATATGCCTGAAGCATGTAATTATCCTGTTGCACACTCCTTGCGGATTCTCCTGTACAAGACAATTTTGAAAGTGAGAGCTTGAGTGTGCAGTGCAATACATACTATTTGGTTTTAGTGGGTATGACCTGAGCATAAGAGCAGAAGTCTTGCTCTTCTTCCTGGTTCTGAAAGTCCCTATCTAGAAGTCTTTCTTTCACTTAAAGGAAAAGTTTTGACCTTGTTCTGGCTTTCTTAATCATGGGTATGGAGATTTTTTAATTCTTGTGAGAATTATGTTCATTATCAAGCTCTCATAAGTAACGTGCAATTCAAGTGAGAATAGTTGTCCCTGGAAAACTGGTGAAAGGTTGAATAAAGAGGAGACCCTATTGTAGGTTATGCTAGTAGTGTCTTTGTTAAGGTTCCCTTTGTGCTCATGAATAATATCATATGCTCCTTACATCAACGTTAATGATCGACATTGTTTGTTTTTTATGACTGGTGGCAGCTAGAGTTCCGACCAAAAATGTGCTGTACTTAGGGGGGCCTAATATTGCAGCAAAATTGTACAACAGGGAGTATGCCAGTGCTCACATATGTGGTTCAGAAAAGTGGAGAAAGCCATTGGCACAATTTTTACAACAGCCACATTTTGTAGTTTGGGATAACAATGACCTCACTACACATGAAGTGATGGGAGGCCTAAAGAATGTGTATGCAATTAGTACAGGTAAGCCCTCTTTTGTGATTCTGGTTTTGAGAGGAGCATGCATGTACAAGATAATGACTTAAATTTTGATGCTCTATAGAATCTTTAAGAATTTCCACCCAGGAAAGCTTCCTTCCATCCATGCCTTTCTCCAGTTCAAAAGAATAGGAGATGTAAGAATAACATAACCTTCTGGAGAAACGAAATAGGGTGTGAAGGATTAATGCTCTATTTATAATCATTTGACAATGATTACCTAAACAGAATTTAGGGTCGGGCATGGTGATCACTTCACATTACATAATAGGGCATTGTATCTTTTGTAATGATGTTAATTATTAACATCCAGGTTCTCCACTACCTATAGCAGTACCCAGGATACTTTTAACTACTTTTAATCCCAAAATTTTAGTTCCTTTCTGTAAATTAGTCTCAAGTTTTCTTGTCCTGTTGCATCATGTACATTTGGCATGAGGTCAATGTTTCAACTCCATTAGAGGTTATTTGTAATCAAGCACTGGCTGAACCATTGAAATTTTGACCATCTGCAAGGATGGTAGGGGCTTTGACGAATGAAAGTGCCACAAGCAAGGCTGTGTATTTTGCACACTGCAACTCAGAAATGATTTACATCACACTTCTACAAGCAGAACAACCAGAGAGATTGGCAGGTCCTCTACTAGCAGACACATATGTCACCCTGCTTAAGGCCACAATGCATGGTATGGAGAGAAGTTCGTTAAAAGCAAGCTTAAAATTGAAATGGGGGACAACATCAGTGGCAAGGGTATGATTCAAGTGAATGGCACTCTCACCTTCTGCTGATTGAGAGCAACGACATTGTTGACCTTTGCATGTTGGGGTTTTTTTTCTCATCTTATGAGGTGGGAATAATGAATAGCACCAATTGTGAGCATTTTTCAATCTTTACACCTTACAAATCTTTTGAACTTGTGTGGATTGCATTGAGTGCAAGGTTATCTATAGGAAATTTTGTTATTTATAGGAAGTTTTATAATTCCATAATTGGAGTTGTATTTTTGTTTGACCATATGAGGTGCACCCTATGAATTGGGTAAGTGGAACATTCTCCAGTAGCATTGTTTATCAATATTGTCCAATATTGATTATCATTTACTAAATCAATACCAATACAAAGTTTGTAAACATGTTGCAATATCATATCTCTTGCAAATTCTATGGTGCATATGCAATTTCTAAATGCTTTTGTTGTGGTGTGCTTATAACACATTTACAACATCATAATAAACATGAATATAACATTGATTCACTATTGAATATCCAATTTGCAATTGGGTTGTTGCAACATTACATCACCTACCTTCAACAACACACAAGCAATACAAATACAATGTTGGGAAAATATGATTATAACATATATATAGTAACATAAGCAACAAGAATACAACATTGAGTCAATATTGAATATCTAGTTTGTAGTTATGTTGTTGCAACATTGCATCCCCTATGTTCAACAATGCACAAGCAATGCATATACGATGTTGAAAATAAATGAGTACAACATAATTACCAAATATAGACAACATGAATACAATATAGAATCAATACAATAATAGAGTTTGTAACCATATTGTAACAACATTGTATCATTTATAATTAAAAATGCATATCCAATACAATCACAATACTAATGCAATATCATTACAATATGGACATAATGTGAATACAACATGTCAAACAACATAAATATAATGCAAATATGGTGCTACATCAATAATCATTGAAACAATACCAAAATTAAGTCAATATAATCTAAATTGTTTCAATGCCTATTGTACACGAGTAAAGCATTAAACCTTGGACATCTTGTAAAAGTATTGTGAAAGTATTTAAGTAGCATTGATACAAAGGGGTCCTCATTTTGTGATGAACCCCTAGTCATTTTCTTAGCTAATGAGAACTTAAGCTCCCGCCTTAGCCCATCCGAACCTTTAAGTCCAAACGTATTTCAACTCCTAAAAGAGTTGAACTACGTGGAGCCATTTTTGGCCTAACTCTCATATCATTGTAGTGCCCCACCAAGGTGTTCTCAATATGAAGCCTACATTTGCTTAAAAAACTTCTTAAGCTGAAGGGCATGTCAGGTGCTTTCAACAAGGTGGTGCATTTCAATCCACCAACAATTTCAATCAAGCATGCTTTTAAAAACTATTGAGCTACATGTTAGAGTAAGTTTCATCAAAGTTTTGTTGGTTTTTGATTTAGTGTTCCAAGTTTTGTCAATGCTTTGCAAAAATATCCCAATCCAATCACCATCCAAATTGGTGTATTCGTGGTGTTATTTCACTCTAGCATGTTGTAAGTGGAAAATGCTTTGATAAAGAGTCATTAGCCAATTTCCAAGGACAAAATTATGAAGTTTTGGCAAATTTGTTGTCATTTTTTTGGTTTTGTGTGTTCTTTTGTTGTCCGGTTCCAACCCCATATCTTCCTCATTTTTAATCCATTTTCAATGATTGAAAACCAAATGGGTGCATCAACTAAGACTTTACAAAACTCCTTGGTATTCCAAAGGCAAAGATGCAACGATAAAAGGCAATGATGCAACAATCAAAGGTTTTAAGCTTGAAATCTCAATTTGTTTTATTTCACCCATCACCAAACACTAAACCCCCTAATGTCAAACACCCCATATCTTCCCCATTCTTTTATCAAGTTGAGCAAATTTTGGGGCGTTGGAAGCACTAGGTGGAGGGCTATAAATATTCTTTAAGCTTCAAAAGCATAGGAACAATGTGTGAGCATTCAACCTCCTTTGAGTTCTTAAATGTTCACTCACCAACCTATCAACCCAAGTGTGTACACCATGCATTCAATCTCTCTTTCAAATGGGTTTTTGTTTGGGTCATGTGATCACTTGTGCTTCCCCCAAACGATAATACGAGTAAGATATTGGG
>Ga0209611_10003348_pt1 | contig 27846 bp, 16 predicted proteins | sample S1TSphgellanicum_3_FD_187693 | JGI IMG/M metagenome (GOLD analysis project Ga0209611, IMG submission 187693) | Host-associated microbial communities from peat moss isolated from Minnesota, USA - S1T2_Fc - Sphagnum magellanicum MG (SPAdes) (version 2) | ecosystem: Host-associated > Plants > Peat...
AGAGAGATAAAGAGAGAGCAGCAGCAGCGAAGACAGGAGAACAACAAGCGCGAGTGCGTATGGGGATTTTAGTTTGCGGGAATCGAGAAAGGGAAGGGAAAGAGGGGAGAGACGGGGGGAGGAGAGAGAGACGGGGGGTGCGAAGGGAAAGAGTGCGCGTGCATTGAGAATGCGTGCGTATGGTGGAGAGCGTGGTTTTGGGGGTGGTAAGTAAATTTGGCATCGTAATGTACGCCATCCATTCAGGGTACCTAGTAGCTTAGCTTTGGTTTTTCGCTAAGGTTTGTTTGTTTTTCTTTTTTTTAACTACTATTGTTCCCCGTTTTTCGCGTTCTCACGTTCCTTATGCGTTTCCCAAACCCGAACCGAACGGAACGAAGGAAGAACGAATACACCATGTGCTATCTATCTATCATTCATTCATTCGTGCTTCTTCTCCTCTTTTTACTACTGCTACTACTACTACTACTGTTGTTCCCGGTTCTTTTTGGTTTTTTGTTCTCACGTTCCTTACACCTTTTCCAAACCAAACAAACAAACACCAGCATGTGAGCTTCTCCTCCTTTTTTTTCTTTCCCTTACCAACCAACCAACCAACCAACCGTCCCCCTTGCTGCGCGATTATTGCAAAAGAAACAGGCAAGCAGGGCAGGCTGCTGCCATCACCCTTCAAAACCGCCAAGTAGGTACCTTGCTAGCTAGCTAGCTAGGTAGGTAGATAAGTTTTTTTAATAAATTAATACCCCTTAGTTCTTGACCTACAGTGAGTGAAAGTAAGTTGCTGCCATAGCCCTTTGAAACCGCCACGCAGGTGACTAGGTAAGTAGATAGGGTTTTCTTTTTACCCCCCTCAAGTTCTTTGCACCGCCTAGTGCCTTGAGCCTTGAAAACTGGCCTCGAGATAGGTACATAACCGGTTGCTCCATAGAATTATTATTATTATTATTGTTTAAATGGTGACGTGGCAGTACCCCATTGGTGGAGAGGTCACAGGTGGAAGGCAGGTTGCTACCTTGCGGCTTTTGTGCCTACTATGGTGGGAAACAGGCTGTTGCCATGAGGCTTGAAATTTGGCTGGTAGGTAGGTAAATAAGTAAGTAATTAGGTTGATAGATTAGTTGTTGTTTTACAACGTTGCAAGAAGGTTCGACAAGATTTGTAATGTTGTATTTGGAGGAATGAACGCTTACCAAGCGTAACAAACTTGCAAAACATTTGAGGAAACAACAGAATGCTTGCACTTGCAAGTGTCTCATGTTCTCATGTCATGTTTTTGCTTGTGATAACTGACAAGCACACGTTGGATACCCCATCAGATATCATGAGAATTTTTCCTTAAATTCAAAATACTCCATCTTTACACCATGTAACGCCCTCAACCAAAATCAGGCCCGCCCACCTCACCCACCTTGGCTTCACCTCATGAGAGCCTTTTTTCTGTTAATGCCCATGGCCTCCGGCATTACCTTACACTAAGTTCTTTGCACCTACTACAGTGGAAAGCAGGCTGCTACTCTGAAATTTTCTGAAAAGGTAGGTAAGTAGGTAGGTAATTATATAGGCTTTTTTTCATCTCAACTTCTTAACAAATGGGTAGATGCTACAGCTATGAGGCTTGAAAACAGCCAGAGAGGTAGGTAGTTGATCTCCCCTCCCCCTTCCCCTTCCCCTTCCCCCAAAGTTCTTCCATATGAGTGTAGTGGAAGTCACAAGGGATTTAGGTCTAGGGTTATTATGCCCAAGACCATGGGCTTCACCTGAATGAGGGCCCACATGAGGCATAATGCTTGTCGGGTATCATTTTAGGGGAAAAAGAAAAAGAAAAGCAAGAATTTTGGAAAACTTGTAATGCTCTGGCTTATTCAAAATGCTGGACCTTCTTAGTGAAGGAAAATTTTGGGTGTGTGTAACATGCCCTTCAAACTGCCCTGCCAAAAACGGGCACAGATCTTTATAAATCTACCAAATGTGGGATTTATTTGTGTACTACCCAAAGAATGGCTACGTATCTTGAGGATGGGGCTCAGTGGCTGTTGGTTCCGAGCTTGGTCTGACCAATGGCCAATTTCTGACCTAAATTGACACTGGGAGAGATTCTGTCACATTATTTATTACCAACTTTGTAGACTACTTGCTAGACCTGGAGCTTGCAATGATGTTCTAAAGGTGTGTTCACACCTGATGTTTTAAGTCAGTGTTAAAGAAAAATCTAGGTGGCATCCTAAAGTGGCACGCAATGATAAATTGGTGATAACTTTAATGTTAAGTGAATGTTACTTGACATGAACTCTTAATGGTAAGTTGGTTTAAAGTCCTAAATGACTTAGCATGATGTTAGTGGACTCAACACTAGTCCCTAACACCAAGTGTGAATGCACCTTAAGTGCTAGTTGTGTGTGTGTGCATTGGAATGACCTCTTCTTGGTCCTAAGAAAAGCTTGTTAGGTTGATAAGTAGGTAAGTCATTAACTTGGGGTGAAAGGCAGAATCACCAAGAAGGTAAAATGATTGTAGTGGATTAAAAGGAAGCAAAATGGTAAATTGTCCATCCTTTGAAGTTTGGATACCCTAGTAAAAATTGTGGAAATGAAGTATAAAGGGTACCTTTTTTTTTAAAATAGTATTATTAAATAAGGTTGTTTGATTAAGCTATAGAAAGAAAGAAGCATTTAAGATCAAGAATCAAATTTACATGCTAGGTAAAGCCTCCACCCAAAACCCACCCAAAAATTAGGGGCGCTAGAATGGGGTCCTCCATCTGGGCCCACATTTTGGAGTGTCCCTCACATGTGGGCTTTGCCCATTGTAAAATCACCAGGGTAACCTTATCATGAAGGTAAACATCTCTAGATCAGGATATGAGGTGAATAGGTCAGGAGGCATAGGAGGCCAAGGGTTCTTACAGCTACTCCTTAAAGGTGGGAAGGATCTTAGGCCTAGAATATGTGTATAATACACATGGCAGCCCATGATGGCTTGTTTACTCACCTAAAACCAAACACTAAACTTGGGCACCAATAATTGTTATCTACCCAACTATCAAATTGGATGAAAATTTGGATGAATGACTTCCTCAAAATAAGCATTCATTTTTTATCATTGGGCTAAAATTGCATTCAAATACAAGTTTAGAGATCGATGGTTATGAGTAAACATATTCCCATTCACCAAATCCATCACCCCTTCCCAAATGTTTGTGGGTGTGGATTTTTCATCACCCCCACCAAGCATCCGACTCTCTATCACATTGCACATCTCTCTCTCTTCAACTTTCTTAGACTCTCTGTGGGCACAATTTTTCATCACCTACACCAAGCATCCGACTCCCAGTCACATTGTTTTTTTGAGTTCTTTGAGCTCCTATGAGCTCGATGCTTTCAAGATATTGTTTGTCTTTGGTTTTTGTTTGCATGTTTGTACAACTGATGTTCCCTCTCTGTGTGATCAATGCCCCTTTCTGTGTGATCAATGCCCCTCTTTGTGTGATCAATGCCCCTCAAAGCTTACATGTTGTTGGCAATGGCGATCGATGCTCCTTCTCCTCTCTCAAGTATTTCAAAGCTTGGAACTTCGAGCTTGCTTACTACTAGTGATGGCAATCAATGCCCCCTTTTTTTTTCTCTCACCTTTTTCATAGCTTGAAATTTTGAACTTTTTTGTTGGTGATGGCTAGCGATCCACCCCCCTCTCTCCTCTTTCATCTTTCTTAGAGCTTTGAGCTCTCTTGTTGTTGGCAATGTCAATCCACCCCCTTTCTCTCCTTTCTCATCTTTTAAAAAACTTCGAGCTTTCTTGTTATTGGCAATGGCAATCCACCCCCCTTCTCTCCTCTTTCATCTCTCAAAAAGCTTTGAACTCTCTTATTATTTCTAAGCTCAAAATTCTAAGCTCTCATCTTGCCAGCAATGGTGATCCACCCCCCCCCCCCCTCCTCTTTCAACTTTTTCAAAGCTGAAAGTTCTTTTGATTTTTCTTTTTCTTTTAGCCATTTCAACTACTATGATTGATGTGCCTTTTCTCCTCTAGACCCAAACCCAAACTTGTTGATATATTTCTTTCATTTGTTGTGCAATTGTTACATTTTTCTCAGCTATTATTCAACTATTCTTCAACTATTACCTTTCTCTCAAATATTGCTACCTTCTCTCATCTATTGTTCAATTGTTACATTTCTTTCATTTGTTGTTCACCTGCATTACCTTTCCTTCAACCATTAGCCAATCACTTCCTCCTTCTTCAGTCATTGGAAGGTAACAATCTTGAAGTTCAACATCCTTGTGCCTATTACATAACCCATGCTTGCAACCTTGCATATTGTTGAACTCATTTTGTGCATCCCAGATTCACCCCCATGTATTTGCGAATATCTGTTTGGAGACCTATTTGAAAATCATGGTGAAAGCAATCACCCATTTGAATAACAATTGTTGGAGTCCAAGCTACAATGAACCATGTTTTAGCACATTTTTTAATAGTTTTTCAAGTTGCCTATTCTATTGTGGAACCCAATTTGTGTTGTTTGTTTAGCTCATTTGTCTTCCTTTTCCTTTCTTTTACATGTTTTCATTTCCTCTATAATTGCATTTTCCATTGTTTTTCTCCTTAGGATGTTTAGGTATTTAGAACTAATCACAAAATGTGATTGAGAATAATTGATTAATGATTTTTTTTCCATTGTTGTATCCTACAAGTAAATGAGGCAATGACAATAAATTATGCACTCTCATGGATTTTTTGGGTTAGATTTGGAAACAACTGAGTTTCCTATAGCAACTCTTGAATATATTTTTAAATACCCTCATCTTGGTTTACAATATCAATCTTTGTTAGCTGTTAATTTAATACTATAAGGCTATGGAGCATATTTACATAGTAATGTTGGTCATTTTGTGACATGTAGATAGGTAAATCTTCATATCTTGAATGTTGATTTATTTCAACTATATGGAAAAGTTTTACAATAATGGATTCCTCCCCCCATCAAAGATTATTTTAAGCTTCTTCCTTTGTTGTGTAATTTTCTTCATTCCCTACATTGCTCACATTTGTTGTAGTGTAAACCTTTGATGGTTTAATTTTGTTATCCATTGCCCTTGGGTTCAAAGGCCATATACATGTAATCTTAAACCTAGACTTGATGTTTTGTTTTATGAATGATTGCTTTAAAGCCTGATCTACCCATCTATCTAAGGTTATTTTGTCTAGTTCCATGTGATTGCTTTTAGACATAGCTGCATCCTTGACCTTTCTGAATGTTGTTTTAAAAGGTTTGAAACAAGACAAATATAATGGTTGTAATAAATGTGATGTGTGCAATGGCAATGTGATAATGTTTAACCCAATTTTTTTTGCTTATTTTATTGTTTTTTAAGGTAACATGGTTACCATGTCCATCCAAAATTAACAAGTGTCGATTGTTGAAAGACACTCCACCTAGAACTAATTTGTTAAAGAAAGACTAAAACTCTTTAAATAGGAAAATAATCATCCTTTTTTTTTTCATTGCCATACAAGTACCTGATTTGCAAAATTTAATGTAACCATTCTTTAATCTCTCACTTATGAAGATGTAAAAACCAAATATAACACCCCTTGCAGCATTGATTACACAATTTACAATTAACCATTCCCGAGATTTTGGGATGATGCTACAAATTGCATTAGATTATCTCCTAGCCAAAACTTTTGTTCCAAACTGCCCCAAACTACCTACTAGCTTGAATCCATGTTTCATCAAAATTCCATATATGATCAAAATTATAATTGTGTTAGTTATACAGTGATTACAAATCGATGTAAAAAAAGTTGCATGAATTAGGTGTCATCCCCTAAGCTTTACAAACTTCTAATCCTTATGCTTGTCGTATGCTGAATTTTAGATGTTTACACTTGAACCAGTACCACCAACTATTGCATGGTATTCCATCTTGGAATGATGTAGCCCTTGTCTATGTTAGCTTTGTAACTTTCATCTTCAATTGTTGTAGATTAATGGATAGTCCACATTCTTGCATTACTGATGTCCAATGTAGTCACAATTGCATCTTCTAGCCCCATATTCCCAGATCTAGTTCTTCCATTTAGGTGGTCAACAAAAGAATTCATTGGGATGTTCCATGACTTGTTAACCCTCCTTATGGAATGTGTCCCTTTTTTAATAACATCCATTGCTTCTTCTAATGTTTCATTTGTCCACATACCTCTTCTAGTTTTTGAAGGTTGAGTTCAACTATGGTGCTGATTTTATGTTTTATAGGTCAAGAACATGGGGAAGATTTTTCTTGTTAATTATAGTGTCTACTACTTGCAAATCCAACATGCTACTTTGTTTCCTATGAAAGACTATCAAATTCATGATTACATATCTCTTCTTAATCCCAACTTCTAGCAACTTAGTGGAGTGCATTTTAACTTCACTAAGGGTATGCATTTTTCTTCCTTGTAAACAACTCAAGAATCCAAAAAGTGTAGTAAATATTGATACAATAGAGTATGATAACTTATAAAATTATGCAAAATCATCCCAATCTAAATCATTTTTTGTTGTTGTGCATGCAATGGGGAGAAATGTGTAAGAACGATTGATATGATTTAATTGGTCTCTAATTTTTTTGAAGTTCTTTGATGCAACATTTCGAACTATGGATTTTTGGATCCAACGGTAATTCAAAAATTTTGGAACCTCTAATTGTAAATCTAGTCTACAAGTTCAACTTGTATGTTTGATGCCGATCCCTATTTTACATGCTTTATTTTCACCTTTTCCAAATCTATTTTAGAACCTAATTTTTACTCTTCTACATGATTTACTTTCATCTTTTGCAAATCTACTTTTGAACATAACTTTTGTTCTTCTACTTGTTCTACTTTCTCTTTGAGACCTATTTTTTACAAGTAAACTTTTAAACTTGAACTATTATTCTTTACATGTTTAACTATCACTTACTAATCAAAATTCCTAAACATGACAACATTAGGAACTAGGAATTCTAAGCAAAGTTGGAATTATTCTTTTACCCTAGCTCATAGAGAGGACATACTTGGAGCTCAAATTAGAAGTAGAAAATGACGTATTCATTTGATGTAAGTTTTGTTGCAATTTAAATTTTGATTTACGCATTTAAATAAAAAAAAAAAGAATGTTCAATTTTTATGCATAGTCAAAATCTTTGAGGACTCTCCTTTGGGGCTAATAAATGTGGTGCCTTGAATGATTCAAAGAAAGGATGTCATTAGCTTATCCTTGTGCATTGTATCCCTGTTAGGTTTAGAATATTAATGAGCAATTTCATGCATTTTAATGTGAGCCTAAACCCCCATAACCAAACAACCAATTTTTTATTTGCATTTTGCTTTTGTTGGTTCTTTGAAAAACAGTTAAACCCACCCAAGTATGTGCATTAGAATGGGCTGATCCTCTCCCATAACCAAACAAGGCTACACATACAATGTGCTAATCCTTTCCCATAACCAAACATGATTACATACAACATTGTGCCTTTTTTTTGTTATTTCTTTTTCCCATGCCCATAACCACACACACACACAAAAAGATTTTGTTTGGATTATATGAAAAAACCAAACATATTTTTTCAATACCGTGCATTCGGTCGTAGGGTTGCATTCAAACGCTTGCACAAAGGATCACGACCATTCACTGGCATTGGTCTGCACAAGAGGGGTGTTCGGTTACTGGGTGATGACTGGTGGGAGCCATGTTCACCCTAGTAGAAAAGAAATATTTGCATGCGAACATGGGAACATATAAAATTGGGGTAGTCTCTCCTTCATAACGTGATGGAAATCTTTGATTGGTCAATCTCAAATAAAATTAATCAACTTTGGACAGTCCCAAAGTAGATGTATCGTACTCTCCTCCTTTTAGGCTGCTTTATGTAGGCTACAAAAAAGTAGATCTTAGGGCAAAGGATATATGATAAAGTGGGATACTATTGGGAACGTGAGGATCTTTTTGGAGAACTCAATGGGAACAAAATGAGAACACATTTGGAACAACACAAATCCAACAACCCTTGGATGCTTGCTGGCTCATCTCATTGGTTGTCAAGAATTTCTGTGCCTACCTTTTGTTCCTTATCATTTTAGCCTAGGCTCATGGCAAGGGCACAAATTGTGGGACATGTATAGTAGTGTGATTTTATGTTCATTAATTGTGGGGACCCCCGAAGTTTAATATGCTTTTTTTTTGGGGTACCTAATGGGCCTCTTTGATTTCCCCATTATAAATATATTCTGAAATTTTGGGGAGATTGCTTAATATAAAAAGTTCTATTCCAAACACGGAGACCCAATATTGGCCCACCTATATAGGTTGTAAGAGGACAAAGTTAGGCAAAGCATATGGGACAAAGTGAGGTGCTATTGGGACCACATTGAGAAAATTTGGGAACAAATGTTAGGAACTTATTGGGGAACGAGTACAGTGGGAACAACAAAAAAGCCCAAAAAAATCCAAAACCCCCTTCCCACCCAAAAGAAAACAAAACTGGCCCCATGGGTCATGCTGGCTCACCTCATTGCCTGTAAAGAATTTCTATGATTATAGGCTACTTGTGTTCTTCACAATTTTTGGCCTAGGCGAATGGCAAGGGCATAATTGCAGAGGACATATGGTAGGACCTCTGCAGCTTCAACATTAATTAAATTAAATTATTTGTAGAAATGTTGAAATTTTGGAAAAATAAAATAAAAATCATTTTTCAAAGCAAAAATAATTTGTGAATGAAAGTAGAGAATTTATTAGAATATTCTTTTTTGACATGAAATCTTCAAATTTTAATTAATTATTTGACAAACATGTGTTGACATTGCACTTGTATTATGGTAGTTGAAGTTTAGTTGACATGATGATAACATGTCCAAGGGCACAAATAGGATTTTGAACAATGATGTTATTATAGATTGGAGGTGTAATATAAAAGACAATCTTATGAAGGATTGATGGACTTGGAAATGTTATTCTTTTTGTTTTAAAATGAATTAAATATGTTTTTTTCCTCTATGGAACAAAAGACATATGTTTAGGGAGTGGTTGGAATTTGCATTTGAAAGAATGTATGGGAAGGTAAGGTATGGAATGCATTGAAGTCTTTTTTTTATTTATATCAGTGAATATGTAAAACTACACGTTATAGAGAGACAAACCAAATAAAACCCATTCGTCGAAATGCTTGAATCTAAAGAATGGATTTTGCAAAACTCCCAAGGACATTTTGAGTAGGGTAATGCCGAAGGGCTATGGCATTATTACACAACATAATGATCAAGGTAGACCATTACATTTGGAAATTACAAAGTGCATTACCCTCATTTGGGAAATTATTATTCAAAACATAATTTGGAAAGGGAAATCATGTTTGAATCACTTTTTTTTTTAGTCCCTAAGTTAATGCAAATATTCTTCAAAAAGTTAGATGGTAGTGGCCTTGCATAACTATATCAAATACATTGATTAGATATTGAGAACCTTTGGATGTCTAAGACACTAGGTGTTGGATTTGAAATAGGACTCACAAGAAGAATAGTCCAAACTTTAGGAATTTGTCATTAGAATGTAAGGCACACGGACGGAGACCTATTTAGAAAATAGCTTCTCCTAGAAAAGGTTGGTTTGAGGTGAGTTTTAATGAGAGGTCAAACTAAACCTACAGTAAAAAAGTCTTGCCTTGTGTATTTTGAAAAAATTCTAGGTGGGAATTTTTACCTTAATATGCCATTGGTAAATTTGAAGAAATTCTAGGTGGGAATTTTTACCCTAATATGCCATTGGTAATTTGGAAGAAATTCTAGGTGGGAATTTTTACCCTAAAGGCTCTTTGGACAAAGGCCATTACCAAAAATCAGGTCCACACTAAGCTATTGCCTTTAGGTGTAGGCTCTTATCCCAATAATGCCCTCATCCTAAGGCATTACCCTTTACACGATTAATTTTAGCCCGCATCAAGGCAAGGTCATCCAATTTTTTTAAAAATTAAAATCCATTGGTTATCAATTTCATTGTCAAAGTAATACATCTAATTATCAATTTGGTTGGTTTTTTTTTATAATAAATAATAACCATCAATTATATGCATAAGGGTTGATTCTCAAATGCCTGGTTGAAAACCATGTAGGTTACATTAGGTTAAACCCTAAACCCTATTACATGATCTTTTATTCCTATTTTTTTAAAAATTCTATCATAAACATGTTTAGTGTTCAGACCGAGTCATCTTAGGCAACTCTTCAAAACAATCTGACCCACTGAAATGAACAATCTCATTGACTATAATATTTTTTTCTTTGCACCTATGGACAACCCTAGGATACTATTACAATGTTTAAGGTCATTAATTTTAACTCCTAAAAACAATGTTTAAGGTCATTAACTTTAACTCCTAAAAACAATTCAAGGCTCTTATTCTAAGAATCTGATTGGTAATGTAAGTTCCCTGTTCTACTATGAGACTGGTTCATGTATTGTCCAGTTAAAAGTAAGGTATATGAACCTTAAATTGCACACCTACTTTTGCCTCTTAAAGCATGAGATGTATGGCTTAAAACAGTTTGCTTAATTAACTTCCCATAATTACCCATGTTCTTAACATATTTAGGACTGAAGGTGGGCCCAAATACCAAATTAAGTGTCACTAAAAGGATCAGCAGCTATTCTTGTGGTGAAAGAATGCCAATGGTTTGGACACAAAGACTCAACTTATTTTTTAATTTAATGTGTTATTACAAAGGTTGCTTTCTAATTCATTTCAAAATATTATGAATTTATTTGCTTAAACTAATTAGGCTATTTTCAAGGCACAATTGACTCATTCAAAACATACATTCAATCATGAATGAAAACTAAAACAAGCCATTCAAGGCACATTTTTTAACTTTACTACAAAGGCGACAAATGTTTATTAAAAAAACAATGCATGCTTTATTAAAAGCAAATGGTGGCCAATTTCGAACCTTGATCAACACACTTTCAAGAGATAATTAATTTAGTTAAGGAATTGTTTGAAATAGAGAAAGAAAAAATGTTTGTCCATTTCAAAATTAGTAGTTATTTTTCACATAACTAAGAACAAACTCATCAAGTTGTATCTAAGGTTGCAAACTTCGCAACTTGTGAGAAACAATTTAATTTTTTGCACATTGAATTTTTTGTTTACTATAGAATGGACAACATTCCAAATTTCAAGCTTAACTTGACACTGAAAATGAGGAAATCGAAGACAAGCTTGCATTTTCAACAAAGTGACAATGAAGAAGATGACTGAGATGATGCAAATTATGAACAAATGGGCCCAAGGTGAAGAAAGCCCGCCTATTGTGACCTTTCAACCTAATTGGACGTAACCAAACAATCCAAGTTACACTGGCTTTGACAACCATGAGCCCCACTAGGATGTGCACGTTGTGAACCAACAAGCTAGACACCAAGATTCAAATGTAGAATTTCACATGAATTCACAAAGCATCAATGAGCGTGCATCACAATGGAATTCAACTAAACAACATGCATGAAAACAACTATTGAAAAAAAATGGCAATTAATCTGATGTTGACCTACTGAATGCAATGTTGGCTATTGAAGGTGAATCAAAAATTGTGTCTGCAGCATGATTATGGGGTGTCCCTATCACCTCCTTAAGAATCACTTAAATGGTGTGACATTAATTAGACGTAGAAGAAAGTTAGGGGTGTTTGAAAATGTAGAAAAAACTACACTTGTAGACTACATCAAACAAATGCAAAGGATAGGGCATCCCATCACTTTGACATAGTTGTGGCTGAAGGGAGCAAAAATGACACAAGAAAGGTTGACTCCTTTCAAAAATAAAATCATAGGTTGGGGTTGGTTATGATGGTTCAAAAAACATAACCTAGACCTTTCATTACGTGTAGCTCAAGGCCTTGAAGTTGGGTGTGCAAAAGGATTATGCCCTAACAATGTAGTGATATTCTACAACAACTTACGTTTCGAGAATATCGAGATGTTTGGACACTAGCAAACAAAAGGAGAGCTGCAAAGAAAGAAGATTTGGCTTAGTGGGTTTCATTGGCTTTGAAAAAAAATCTCACACCAAGCAACATTTGAAAGGGGTTTGAAACAACTAACATATGGCCATTAGACCCAAATGCAATGCAAGGTAAGATGCATCCTTCTAAAAACTTCAAAGATGTACAAAAACCAGTTAACATAGATTTGGTTATAGTTGACGACTTGCAAGTATAGGAAATTTGGGAACATCTACATTTAATGATGTGCAAAAAACATGCCACTATTTTTGTTGACTTGGAAGGTAGTGGTGTAAATGGATGCAATGATGAAAAGGATGATGAATCAAATGGTGGATGTAACTGAAATCATAGCTTGCCAAAAGTTGGGTCAAATTTGGGGTTTGACCACCAAATTCAACAAGTTCACACACCATTGAATGTGTTCGCTATGGCAAAAATCAATTCCCATCCACATAGCAACAACCCCACGCCATCAATTTTTTGATTCCTTTTACTTCCTAAAATAAAAATTAGTAGACCTTAAGAGTAGTTAGGTGAGGAAGCACTGATTGATTGCACAAAATCAATCATGATGATGTCAAAACGTTATTTAATAGCTTTAAAACATGAAAAGATGTTTAGGAAGGAAGCAACTACTAGAAAAAGGGATGATAGGAGCAAAAAACTTGCTAAAAAAAAGGATCCTAAACAAAATAGACAAAGTAGAAACAAAACATTAACAACTATTAGATAGAGAAGCAAAAAGAAGGTTTGATGATGCTTGGTTAGCAAAAAGCATTACAAAGCAATGGGACACATTCCATGTAACAATTTGAGCTAGACTTTCGCCAAATTCTTACACCATTCCATTTTGTGGCTTAACGTTTCTTATATGCCACCACAACATGAAGGTTGTGATGGAAAAAATGAAAGTAAAGCGAATAGGAAGTGAATGTAATGATTTGCAAGTAATCAAACCTCCATGGGTGTATAAACCTTTGTTATATTCTTTACCAGTCTTGTGAAGTGTTGCAATTTGTTGAAGTTCTACTATGATTCATGCAGGCAAGCCAAAAGTACTCACCCTCCATGCAACCATTATGAGTTACATCAAAGTGTTATTGGCCATTACTTTAGAATGAGGTGGGTGTAGATAGAACATTGCAAATGATTAGAACATTAGAGTTGCAATTTTATTTTATCTTGTGGGAAACATAAAGAAGAAAACGTGGGAACCAATGACCATTTTTGGGTCAAAATGACCTTTTTCACACCTTATAAGGCTAAGTAGTAGTTTAAAATATGTGACATTTGTATTGAATTTATATTACTTGGTATTAGTTTTGAGCTTGGCATGTATTTATTCAAGGAAAGTCCAAAGTTGGTATTATGTTTGCTTAAAAACCTTATTATAATGTAATGAACTCAATGCAACATGTCATTATTTTGTCATTTATGTATCACCATCTAGGCCTATTAAATGTGCACATTAACATGCATAATTGTCACATTTATAACTCACAATGTGTGCACACAATATAAAACATCACACGTGTAGGCTTGACAACTATCCAAATATGCCCCCCTTATATGTCATTTTTGATGTATGTACTTGAAAATTCACAACTAATTCATCCTTGGTCAAAAAAATAAAATTCCAACTAATTTCAACATTTGATCCATTTGTTAATCAGAAGGGAAAAGATCCATATTTAATTTTTTTTATTATTGGGAGGACTTAAAAAATTGTTCATTTAAGGTTCACATACCTTAGTTGTTGGCAAAACCAAAAATCTATGTACCAATTTTGATTGAGGTTCCTATATACACCCAAAAATCACAAAGAACATAGGTAGGCAAAAAATATTCTTGCAACCAATGAGGTGAGGTAGCATCCACCCAAGGGGGCCTAGGTTTTTTTTCTTTTGGGGAAAGGGTGGAATGTTGGAATTTTGTTGTTCCCAATGTGTTTTCAATGTTGTCCCATCTCATTTTCAATGTGTTCCAAAGGTTCCCAATGTGTTCCTCAACATGTTCCCAATAGTTTCTCATTTTATCCCATATCTTTGGCCCGAAGTTCTACTATTGTAACCTATATAAATAGCCCACTGGAGGAGATTGCAACATAGATATATATTTTGGGGTTCTCCAAAGCTTGATTTTTAAATTTTGAATATTAATCAAAGTTGAAAATGGTGAGAAACAAATCCATTATGAAGGATATGGAGCTTTGGAACATAGGGTGTGGCAAGTCATTACACCTCTTGTGCTTTTTTTATTGGGGCATAGATGTATGGCATCATCTCCAAATAATTGTGTAGTGTGTTTTTTCATAATAGACTTTGTTGTGTGTCTTTTTTGGGGTTGTTTTGTGTTTGGGTTTCTAGGTAGGTTTAAGGTGCATTGCTCTAAGGTTGTGAAATGGAGTGTTGTAGCAAAGGTGGTGCTTGTAGGAGGCCTTTCATAATTGAAAGTGGTGAAGGTACACTTGTGTCATGACACAAAAAGGGTCTAGGATGGAATTGGAAATGGTTTGAGGCCATCTTTTGCCAATTGTGTGTGGCAAAATGTTAAAGGCCCATGAGATGATCCTATGCTAGTTGAAAAGGGTGACCCAACAATAGAAGGGATGTGAAAGTTGTTTTTTTTTTCCGAATGAAGAATCTTGACCTTAAAGCTACAAAAGCCACACTCGAAGATGGTACACTCATAGTTATGCATTTGTTTATTTTTAAAGACACTGAATGTTTGGTGTAAGTAAACCAAAAAGTAATCAAAGCTAAGATGTTGTATTTGCAAGATTATTAAATGATTGTGAACTTTGTAAGAAATAAACATTCACCTTTTGTCATTAATTATTGGTTTGTTAATCTAAATCATAATGTACATGTGGTAAGATTATGTTTAATTGTTTGTTAGGGCTAAGATGTTGTGTTTGTAATATTATTAACTAATTGTGAATTTTGTAATAAATAAACATTTATATTTTATTTTCAATTTTTTATTTGCTAATCTAAATCATAATGTAGGGGTGGTAAGATTATGTTTAATTTCTTGTTAGGGCTAAGATGTCATATTTTTAAGATTATTAAGTGATTTTGAACTTTGTAAGAAATAAACAATCACCTTTTGTTTCCAATTCTTGGTTTGTTTTCAAAATTTCAGTTGGGAAATACTTTTCGACCTTAACACCATATTGGGTTTGGACCCCAAAAAAATCATCAACACAATGAAACAACATTACTATGTAACCTCGGAAGTTGGGGAGGGGTGGGAGACATCATTGGCGATTAAAAATGAAACCACTAGTAAATTGATGGCAATACTTATCAATTGTGACTTTTGTTTCATCCCTTCCAAGTTTTGTTTTGATTTCTCACACCATACTAAACGATGTTATAAGGGGCAGGCAAATAAATGAGTGACATAAAAAAAGAAGCTTCCCACATAAGGAGGTAATGGTTTTATGAAAAAGGGGGAGAGGGCAAATCTAAATGGTGGTGAAGCCAATAATAAATGAGTTGCCCTCCCATTCACTCGTATGGATAACTTGCAAGCTAACTAGCTAAGTAAATAATCTAAATATGTGAAGGTCCATAATGATTATAAATAAAATAAAAATGATTTGTTATAGTGATTCATAAGAAGAATAATGTGGCACGAGTAGGCAAGTGGGCACCAAAGTGGTCACATATGTCTAGGCTCCCATAATTTTTTAAAATTCTAACAAAATAAATGTAGGGGAAGAAATAAAGGTTATGGTCATTGTGCACACTCGGGGTCTAGTTTTAGGAATTATGAAGGAGCAAAAGTGTTTTTGAAAAAAAAAAATAGTTCATGAGGGGTGGGGGATTGAAAAGTAAGAGTTGATATGGTCCCAATTTTAGTGGATTGATTATCCTTCCAATCTCAAAAAACAAGGTGAGCAACAACGAGGCCATAACTTTGGACCTTAGTGAAAGTGACAAGGTGCAAAGGGTGAAAAAACACCTACTTCATGAGGCTACCATGACATGGTCACCCCAAAAATTCATGGAAACCAAAAAAACCATGAAATAAAAATTGTTAATGGAAGGAGAATTTCAAAGTGGTGGTGAAAGTTCCTTACTCATGATTTTCTCCCAACTTTTTAATAAAATGTTTTCATACACTCCAATGTTGATGCCTATAAACATCGTTGTCAACATCCATAAACAAAACAAGATAACATTTCATAAACATAATACATACATCCAACACATGAAGGAGGGTGGGTTGGTGGAGAATAATGAACAAAGTGATTATGTTCTCTTAAACAAAAACTAATTATCCATGTGAGGCAGTTCAAATCCATGACTTGCCCCAAAATTTGCCTACAATCCTCTTTGAAAGACCAAACATAATAATAATATTGGTGTGAAAACCCATGACCCATTCCCTTTCATCCACATTGGGTTCCTCCATGCAAAGGGACTTGGAATCCTAAACCATCCCCAATCCTCCAACTTGAAATGCATGAAAATGTAAATAACTCAAAAAAGTTGGTGGGAATGCCCTTGGAAGCCCAACCCTATTAACCACAACTCAAGGTGGCCAATCATCATGACAAACTACACATGAATGACAACTTACATCCAATATGTCATCCACCAAGCATGTGGGTGACCTCATAATGAACTAATATGCATTATGAATCACTTTTGGTGGTGTTAGGTTAATCCACATCCATTGAAACTAATCGGAATGTGAACTGACTAATGTAGCATCCATCTGCATTTGCTCCCCAATCCAATCCCAAATCTAATGCCATGCTACCAACACAATTGGCCAATAATCCCCCAAAGGTGGGACATTCTGCAACATGTATGAACACGAATGCATGTCATGTGTGGTTTGAATTTTGCAAATGTTGCAACACATGAATCAACTTCCAAAAAAAATCATGACTTGGGGTTTGAAAGGCCTTAACTTGTGTTAACCTATGAAGAGCCCTAACATGGCCATTTTGAAATGACTAGATCTATTGGCCCAATCTTGTCCAAATCATGCACCCCCAACAATGTGATGTTGTTTGGTAAGAAATGATAGTAGCTTTGAATTATCGATGTGGGCAACAAATCAAAATGTTGTTGTCGCAACATCATAATGTAGTGCAAGAAGGCTTGTTGAGCTTGTAGATCCTTTCCATGTAATGATATCACCATACTCTATTGCCAAATTGAAAAACCACAATTAGTCTTTTATTAATGCTTCCAAAAAATTCCAACAAAAACATATCCCATCCATAAAAATGTGCCATTAGATGACCTTAATGTCTAATGGTTTGAAACTTGGTGGTCTAAATCTCGAATCCATGAATGACTATGGGTTTGGTGATGGCAAAAGATGCCAAGCTTGGTGAATGAGTGATTGGTTGATGTTTGCAACTTTGACAAAGTCCCCCATGGTGGTTTGGGATCCAATGGTGAGGCTTGAATGAATGGCCTTCCATTAACATTTGACATCTCTAGTTCAATACTAAGGGGCCTATCATAATCATGGATGTTACATTCCAATAAATCAAATTCATGGTTCAAAGCCCTAAAAATCTAACAAAACATATTGTTTTGTGGGACTTTCCTACTTGCCCCTCAATGAAAGTAACTAGTAGAAAAACCTTACAACTATCTCTTATTTGCTACCATGGTCAATGGGTGGTTTCATGCCAAAGTCCAAACTAACCCCTAGGGAGTATAAAATTGCCCTTTCAACCAATACACCATATGATGTAACATGTGTAACCATTGTATGGGCATGCATTGTGGTGTAGTTTGCAGGTTTGGTGGGGTTAATTTGGATGACAACCTCATGTTTGATTAATTATTGAGCTCTCTTTAACATGCCCATTGATGTCAAAATATGGTATGGCCATGGCTTCAAATTAGCATCAATCAAACCTAGACCTTCCATTGTTGTTTTACCCAACATCAGAAGTCAAACACTTGAATCCAACAAAAACCTTTCAGGTCAGTGATGTTCCCATCAACTTAAAAACTCCATCCTCCTTACCTACCACAACCATACTAAGAATAATGCATGCCCGATCAACGGGTGGTTGTGTTAGGAGTTTTTAGAACTTGACTATTGCATGCTAAGGTGGCATTTCCATGACAAATGGATAGTTGGTTCTAGGAACATCATGATGTTACAAGTCTTGATTCATCAATTAATGTATCTAACATCCCCATGGTATTCCCATCTTCATATAATGTGGTTGCCAAATGAAACATTATTGTTGGTAGAAAATTAGGCATAACCAAAGTTGTGGTAGAAAATAATCGTGTTTAACATAATGTTATTGCCGCCCCCAACAAACTTGTTGGTGTTTTTGTTCCAAAGGTGGAACTAGACATCTTTTTAATTGTAACCAACATACCAACAAAAGTAGACCCCCTCATAGGGTTGAAAATTGTGTCCACCAACACAAAGGATTATGGTAAATGAACATGACTTTGGGCTTCCTCACATTGAAGATCTAACCTTTCATCAACACCTCATGGTTCTAACACATGGGCACTTGTTTTAATCACAAATGTTTTTTTTGAAACCGTGATTAGGTTTCCATCATCGACCACCTCTAAAATATGATCCCCAAGAATTTCCAAAATGTCATTATCTAGGGCTCATGGCCTTGAAAATTTGGCCCCACAAAAATATTATGAATTTGAACTAGAAGATGACGTGTTTTTTTTATCTTGGGGCATCGTTGACATAGGCACATTGGATTTCAAATGTGCCACCATACTTGTCACCAAAACCTCTAGTTGTGCAATACATACCTCCATGGTGTTGGGTTGGTTTGGAGTTGGTTTGGTGGATGGCCGTTTGTTGGGCACACATTTTTTTTTATAGTCCTTGCCAAAACTTCGAGACTTCCCTACATTTATCACCTAGGATTAACCTTGTTGATGCTTAGGGTGTAGTATGAAACAATGGTTTGCATCATGGTCATCAACCTCATAATGAAATCAAGGTTAATTAATTGGGGTGAGGGTTAATAGTAGTCATTTGAAAAAAATTAGGGCAACCTTCCTTTGGTGAGGCCCACCACATTTCCAACATTTATCTTCTTTCCCATGTTCCACAAAACATGACGAGGAACCACCATTGGGTTCCTATTTAGGCATGTTGCCCTTTTATCGTATAACCTTGGTTAATTGACTACTTACTTACTAACTCAAAGGTGTTGAGGAATTATAACACTATTATAATTCATAGTTTTTCAAAAGGTCAAAGCTGACTAACAAGTTAATTTCTATTACTAAACATGTACATTTTGATTACATGCATATGGATTTAATGACATTTGCATTTTTTATTGTTAAATTTGACTTCAATAACCCATTCGATTATATGTCAAATTAAACATTTAATCAAGTTGGACAAAAAAATGACCACTTGAATCAAAATGACCAATGGTTTTTAGTCAACTAAGACATCTAATTAAGTTGGACAAAGCAAAATGACATCATTAGTCAAGATGGATAATGGTGTTCTAATCAAATGGGACATCCTATGCTACTTAATTAATGAAGATAACTACTAACTAGGCTAGGCAATAGGCTAAGCCTACCTACATAACAACTTACATACCTACCTACCTACCTCCCTCCCTCCCTTTTATACTAATTCCCACTTACCATCTGAAATTTCGAGGATGGCTTATGCATGAACGTAAAGCTTGAACTTGGAGTTTTATCTAATAGCTTAAAACTTAATGTGATTTAATCCACCTTCATGGATAAATGTGTCCATACAATATTAGAAAAAATGGTTTTTCAAACGATTCAAATTGGTTAATTGGTTTTTTTATAATAATGGCATGTCCATTTTGATTAGAGCCTCGAAACATGTATTTTTTAACCAATCAACTTGACTAGAGTGCCTTATTTGACCAATACATTTAATCAAGTTAAACCACTTTAGTCAAAATGGCCAATGGGTTTTAATTAAATGGGACATCTAATAAAATTGAACATAAAAATTGGACATAATTAGTCAAAATGACCAATGTTCTTTAAGCAAATGGGACATCTTATGCCTATTACATATTTACTTCCTACCTCCCACTTATAATTTTACAACCTATTTACCAACCCACTTATAACCTACCTACATATTAACTACCTACCTACCTACCCACCTACTTAAATGTAGTATCTACGTATCTACCCACCCACCTACATAAATGTACTACCTACCTACTTATCCACCCACCTATAACCTACCTACATATTAATTACCTACCTACCTACCCACCCACCCACCCACCTACATGGATGTACTACCTACCTACCTACCTACCCACACACCTATTTACATACACGTACCACCTGCATACCCACCTACTTATTTACTTACTCACCCACAACCTATCTACATACCTACCGACCCACCCATTTCCTACTACCTACCTACCTTCGTACCTCATAATCTTGTAATGATGTGTTGAAATAAACATGTGAAATAAATGAATTGACAAATGTTGAACACATTTTAATGGTGTGGCTCATTAGTTAAGGACTTGGTTTATCATTGGGAAGGTCAAGGGTTCAATTCCTAACATTATAACCTATGTACATGCTTAATGGGCTAAGGTAGGTTAAGTAGGATATATTAAGTTAGGTTAAGGTAGGTCAAATAGGATAGGGTAAAGTAGGCTACCACCTACCTATTTGCCTTTTTACGACCTATCTACCTACCTACATGCCACAATTTCTTTTTTGATAAGGGCAAAATTTGACCAATCAAATGGTCCATACCTTATTAATAAAAAAACCACCCTCGTCATAATGGAGATGTCAAAATCAACTTGTTTAAAATGACGGAGTGGTTTTTTTGACCCCTATTCAAACTGGGTATTTTTTAATTAAATATTCCAAAAAAAAACCAATTTTTCTAGTAGTGATAAGTGAATGATTTCATATGGATTAATTTCATTTATGAATTGGATTAATTAAGTAAATCATGGGATGAAATTCATCCATGATTGGAATATAAATAAATTAAAATTAATTTATATCCATCTTCATTTGTTGTCCAAGTATTAATATTTCAAATTGAATGGCATTTAACAATGATGGTTAATGTGACTATAAAGGAAAATATGATGATGGGACCAAAATATTTTTAAAAAATTTGTTTAAAAAATCATTTTCATCAACAATGTAAAGCAATTAAAAAAATGTTATCATGGGATGAATGTTAACCCTACCTTCCATTGTTGTCAACAACATCATATATGTATTTTGTGAACAATTAGAACACATTGAAAATAAATTATTATTAAAAGAAAACCCATTGTCATTTACGATAATAGGTTGTTTGAAGGAAGTTAATTAAGGTGCTTGAAATTTAATTTTAATTCATTTCAAAAACCCATTGTCATTAGTAACAATAGGTAGTTTAAAAATATTTAAAACATTAAAAGCCCATTGCTGTCAACAACATTAGTTAAATTTGACGAAAGTTGTGGCACCCTGGAAAAATAATGGAAACAAATCCCCCATTCTTGTCCACAACATTTATAAATAGGTTTTAACGAAATTGTGGCACCTTTGGAAAAGGGAAAAAACCCATTATCATCAATGACACTTGGTCAATTTGCTCAAAAAATAAATAAATAAACTTATTAAAAACTTTTAAGAAAAAAACAACAACCATAGGGTGGATGTTAGCATGATAATAGTAATACAATTAAAACATCGGCAATTTAAACCATAACCATCAAATGCACTTATAATGGAATTTATGTTACATTATTCAACAAATGTTATATCATATAGAATTAAATTGTGTTTCATGAAGTTCTAGTTAATTACAATTAGGGCGAAAAAAATTTCATTGATAAGAATTTAATGAGAAAATAAAACATTCATCCATAATTTTGATGGAAATTTTATATATTAAAAATATGTAAATTCAATTTATTTTTTCAATCGTACATTAAATGAATGAAAAAAATCATTCATCCATAATGAAGATGAATGCTTACATTCATCCCCATGTTTATTTATAAATTTACATATATAACATTCATTTTGTGGTTAAATGTTTGGGTTTTACTTCCATGTGTATATAGGAAAAAACATTTTACCATCCCAAGATCCAACTTTAGGCTTTAGGCTCAAGCTTTAGGTTCATGTAACAACTTGCATCTGAAATCCCTACTTATTTAACTACCTACCTCTTCTGGATTATAAGCTACCTACTTATTTACCCTTCTATTTACCAAACGTCATGCAACCTATCCACTAATTACCTAACTTTCTTACTTACTTACATAATTAATGATGCAAAATAAACAAGTGAAATAAAAAACTTGACAAGTTTTTTCGATTTTGGAGGGTGTAGTCTATTGCAAGGACTTGGTTTATCACTAGGGAAGTGAGGGGTTCAATTCCTAATACTTGTGACCTATATATCAATTTAAAATGTTAGGGTAGGTAAGCTAGGTTAGGTTAAGTTAAAAAGGTTAAAGAGTCTAGGCTAGGTTAGCTAGGTTCGGCTACCATTTACCTATTTACTTTTTTACAACCTATCTAAACCTATATACACCCTACCTACAATTTTTTTTGCTAATAATCCAAAAAAATTGGATAAAAATTTAACCCATCAAATGGTCCACTGTTTAATAATCCAAATGACCAATCAATAGTCAAATAGTTTGTTAGTAAAAAAAACCACCCTAGCCATGCAAGAGAAGTCCAAATTGACTTGTCCATATTGACAAGATGGTTTTTTTTATGCATGTCCAAATGATGTCCTTCTTGATTAAATAATCTAATCGCAATAACCTATATTTGTAGTAGTGTGGGTTTTTTAATTACAATGACCATTTGCAACTCATTTCAACTCAACATATTTCTATAGGTTTGAATGTTATCGAACAAGTCATATGAATTGCAACAAAATGTAACTCACCATGCATGAAATCATTTACATATGTAATTTGTGTTATTCAATTACAACTATGTAAGAACAACTACTATGCAATTATAATGCAATTAGTTTGCAATTACAATGGTGTTGTCATGTTGATATTACTTTTCATCAATCCATCAAAATTTGACACATTGCCTTAAGGAAAAAATTTGGTGAAAATTATTTTCTTTTTCAAATATTGATTTCCAACATCCATTATGATTGTTCATTTTATATGGTCTTTTATTATGACATGTGGCATAGTAAAAAATTGCCATGTGACATATTAATTGAATTTTGAAGAATAAAAATAAATTTAAATAACTAGGTTGGTCATATACAAGCATAGGTAAGTAGGTTGGTAGGTCCTACCTCCTTACTTATGTAAGTAAATTAAATAGGTAGGTAAAATGAAATAGGACATACCTACCTACCTAACTACATACCTACTTACCTACCTAAATAGGCAAGTAGGTAGGAAACTAGAAAGGCAAGTGATCTACAAAGTAGCCATGTAAAAAATAATTTGAATTTTTCTTTGGCCTTTAAAATTAAGATTTTTAAAAATTCATCCCAAATTGGCACATGTATTTTAATGTGAAATCATAAGAAAAAACACCTTGTTTATATAGTTTGTTACAAAATATATGAATTAATATTTTAGTTGCACATTAGTTGCAAATTGAATTACAATTCGAAATAATAATTCCCACATTTTTTGTGTTTTTTTTCATTTTGTAAAATTTACAACTAATCATGTAAATATATGATAATCAGATATATGAATTAATTATTAATTATAAATTATTAAAATATTCACTTGAACTAGTTTTTTGAATAAAAAGGTTTAATTCAAATAATTATTTTTCAGGTATTTAATTTATATAATTATTTTTTGAATTAAAAAAACTAAGACATTATGTAAATTAATTAGGTTAATCCATCTAATTGATTAGTTAATTATTTCATATAATTAATTATTTGAATTTTATTGATTAATTTAGATTGGTACTTAATTACATGGTATAATCATTAGTTCATAATTATTAAATCAATTATTTGATTCAATTAACAAATTATTTGTTTGAATTAAACTAATTAATTTATATTGACTATTAGATATTAATTAATATGTAATAGTTAATAAATTATTGGGGAAAATCATTATTAATCATTTAAATATATATTTTTGGTCGATAACTTATTAATAGTTGAAGAACAATCACAAAACAATGAAATAATGGCAACATAGTGGCACAAGTAGTTGTATTAATGGGAATCATAGTTGACAATTAATTATAAATGTGATATTTAATGGGTCATGGAAATGCATACACATGGCATGATCGTATGTGTCAACAATTGTACATTAGTCATAATGTAATTATTGATTAGGTGTTACATTTACATTAGTTATAATGTAGTTGCCACATATAATTAAAATGCAACTTGCCAAAAAGTCAAACATGATCGACTACGTTTGTATGTACATGCATACATTACACCATATAGATGTCCCATTTGAAATTAAGTTGCAATGACATTACAACTCCTTCATTTTTTGACATGTCATTTTATTTGTTAATTGTTCGTATTTCCATGCTTTAATTATACTGTAGTTATGTATTAGTTGTTTTGGAACTCTAATTGCAAGGCAGTGTGGTTGTGGCAAAAAAAAGTTTCTCATAGTGTTACCACCTTTTCCTTAATCATGTTGAATTCAATGTGTTTCGAAACTTGGAACATTCATACCAAGGTTGGTTGTGTGGGTTGATTCAACATGATTTCCCACACGTGTTTACTTAATATTCTTGTTTAAGATACCACACCAAAACCAAACTACATAGGCCTTTATGACCCCTTAAATCATTTTGATCAATCGATGCATCCAAACATATGCCTCTTACAAACTTTCATGGGGTCCACGTTGAAACTCCTATAAAATGCATAATTTCTCAATCCAAATTCCTTGATAGTTGGCTTGTAATTCCCTAAAAAACTTTGTGACAAGGCTGAAAGCAAGCAAAACTTGTTGCCCACTTGTGGAAGAATGCCAGTAGTGGCAATTGTTTTGGAAAGAATCGTGGTTTTCGCCCAAGAATGACTATTCGATGCAATTGCATTTGTAGACGAAAAGTTTGTTTTTATGCAATAAAAAAATAGTTAGGCGACCAATACCAATGCCAATCCTTAATTTCAACTTCATGAACTTGGTGAAATTCATGGTCATCATCCATGGGTGGCCCTTTGAAATGTTGGAATAAACCTTTCCAAGTTAGGAAAGGAATAAACATATGGGGATTCTACAGCTGTTATATATCACACCATGAGTAGAATTTTTGGATGAAATCATGGAATTTGATTGTGCCCACCACCTCTAAATTTGGGCAAAATCTTTTGTAGGTGTCATATATGTCCTCCATTTCCCATGACAACAATGTAGAAACTAGGTGTGAAGGTAAATTTGATTTAAAATATAAGGAATCCACTTGAGATGAAAATGTAGGTGGTGTGGGTGGTTTAAACTTCAAGCCCCACCTAGTAAATCCACTAATGAACCCACTCCTTGTATTTGAACCATGTGTCACTTCCATGGTGAGCCTTAACGTTAACTTGGGTGTTCAAATTTTAACCTTAAGTATCCAAACCCTAAAACCACTAAAACCAAAGGTTGCTATACATGTGAATTGTTATTAAACCTAATGTTTAACCCATGAACTATAATTCTCAAATTTAAACCCAAGGATGTTACATTTGTTTAGTTATGACACCTACATCCACCAACACATTCCACATGGCCAAATGTACTTGGGGCCTCACAACTACATGAAAATAACAAATGTGGTCTATTGGCCTTCAACCCAATTTTACCACCACAAAGGTTTGTAGGTCATTTACCTTGATCCCACCCAACAACAATGACCAACATCAAATAAATTACAACCTACCTTGCATTAAACCCTAATTCCTATGTATGGATAATTTAAATGTCAACTAGGACCTATTTAGTAATCACAATTGGGTGGTAACATTGTCCCGTGTTTAGCCATTAACCACACCAATTATAACCCATGGGTTCATTATGGTAATCAACACACATGGGAGGGCACATGGTCTTTCACCCATGGTTTTTTACTAAATAATATGCATAGGTTTTGAAGGAGGTCATCATATAAACATTGTTTACCTTGTGATGTTGGTCAAAGGCACATAACATGACAAACCCCCTTACCCCTTGAAAAGAACTAACAACCCAACCGACATAAAAACATGAAAATGGGTGCAATCCCATTAACACACAACATAGTAACAAATCATGCAACCCCATTTTTTGTAATTTTTTCCTAAAATTACAACAATAATTCAAATATTTCCACATGATTCGTTGATGGCATGATATTCTTCCACTTGTTAGGTCTAAAAAAGGAAACTCACTAAAAACATTTTGAATTGTTAAATGATTAACAATATAATGTTGGTTACACACCACTAGTCCACCCCACGCCCTAGAGAAAAAAACCTTTAGAAATGTCATTTTATTAATGGTTTGAAAATTTCCATCACTAAACACTCCTCTTTAGGATCATAAGGTGAACACAATATACAATTTTTCCTTCATAAAAAGAAGAGATGAAAATTTGAAATTTAAGTTGAAATAATCCCTAAAATAAAGCCTCGGATTTTTCAATATGTAGTCTTCAAAAAATCTACACACTTGTAGGATTATAGATCTTGGCGAGAAAAATCCAATGGTGCAAAAAACACTTGAATCCAATGCCATATGTGAAAGTTATGGCTTTTCAAAGTTTTCGGAACATATGAAAAGTTTTCATCCGAATTTGGATGAACAATTGGCCACTTCACTGAAAGCCAAAAATAAAATAAAATAAAAATGAAAATAAAAACCTTGGATGAATGAAATATTCCAATTATGGATGAAATTATTTCCATGTGGATGAAAAAAATGTTTTAAAAAAAAACTTGTGGTAGGTTCAGATTAGTTCAAAACCTACCAAGTCCAAAACCTATCCCAAACCAAAAGCTTGAAAATCCAAAATAAAAAAAAGGTTTAGGGGAGGTCCAAATTGGACCTACACTTTATCATATCCCAAGTTTAGTTCAAACCACATGAACCTAATTCATGACTTGAACCTGGCCAAGCTTAACAAGCTTGGAGCTTGTTGGTAATGGCGAAAGAGTTCAATGTTCAAGCCACTACCCACCTACCTCCTCCATCTTTTTTTTTTCCTCTTCCTTTTCTTCTTCTACTTCTTTGTTTCTTTCTTTTTCTTCTCCTTCTTTTCCTTCCTTCTTCTATTTTCCTTCTTCCCCTTCTTTTGTTGTGTTGTTACACACATCTAAAAAGATGACCACAATGGGGAATGCTTCTACTTGCCATTCCTATTTCAAAGTGGCAACTATTGATGTGTGCCCACCACACAAGGATGACCACAAGGAGGTGGGAAGTGCCACCCACCAAGGCCCCCTTGCTTAGTTGTTGGTGACATGAAGGCCATCTTTATAATTAACAAAACCTTCACCTTCCTTTTATTCCCTTGAAGATCTTGATTCATAATATGAGGGGTTTAAACAACCTAGCTTTGGTGTAAAAGCTCTCATTATATTATAAAGATGTCCTTCCATAACTAGACATTCTACTCTTGTAAGAACATAAGCTTTGTGACAAAAAGACCAATAATTTAGGTGCTAGGTTGTGAAAGGGTTCATAAAGTTAATTTACATAAGACATTTTAGGTTACATTCAACATATGGATATAATTAACAAAGGTAGTGTCTACACATTAATATGGAAGAGGTTTGGATTAGAAATAATGGTAAAAGACAATTAGTTGGTACATGATAAGGTACAATGGACAAGGTTGAAAAATCTATTGGGGTGGA